>Ga0099822_1007122_pt1 | contig 14502 bp, 8 predicted proteins | sample CowpeawhiteBW_FD_76839 | JGI IMG/M metagenome (GOLD analysis project Ga0099822, IMG submission 76839) | Root nodule microbial communities of legume samples collected from California USA - Cow pea white BW | ecosystem: Host-associated > Plants > Roots > Nodule | place: USA: California | collected...
CACATTTCACATTCTTTTTTTTCTTTTTTTTTTTTATCTTTTCTATTTTTTTTTTTTTTTATTATTTTTTTAAACTATGTTTTTTTCTCCTTCTTTTTTTTTTTTTTTTGTATTGTAATTTTTGGATCTCTATTGGGATTTTTGGTTTGATGTTATACTTGCACGCATGTACAAAGCGCTGGTTGTGATTCCTCAATTTCTTTTGGTTTGGTCATTGTTGTTTGTCCGTTTTACTGATTTTCTTCTTTTTGAAATAAATCTGTTCATGAATCTTCTTTTCCTTCTCCAGCTTCCCTTTCTTCTTTAAACAAGTGATGGGTTGTCAACATATTTTTCTTAAAATAATTTTTTATACTCTATAACTTAAAGTTTCATTCATATACATTTTGCACATTATTTGACTTTTGAAACATTGGCTAATAAGTAGGTGAGAACTAAGAAGAGCTTTATACTTTCTATTAATCTGGTTAAAGTTTGGCATACTTTGGCACCAACAATGGTATAAATTCACCTGTATTTTTGGTTGGCATGTTAAAGATCGTGATTTTTTCATTATCATATTAGTACACTGGTACAGTGCTAAATGATTAATATATATAGTATTTAATGATTGTTAAAAATATTAATTTTTAAGAAAATAATTAAGGAATATTTTACAACTTTTATTTTACCTTTTTGAGAGCTCAGTCTATTTCTAACAAGAAGAATATATCGGTAATATTACTTCGGCAATTCCGAGATACTTTGCCTTGTAAAGTGCTTTTATTTTGTTTGGTACTTTGTGTGTGGAGGAGGGGTTTATGGAGTTTGGTATACCACTGTTCATTAGGTTATTTCAAGTTGAAGTCTTTTTCCTTTTAATTATCCTTCCTACAATGTCGGTTGAAAGCTTGGTCTCTTAAATATGCGAGAATTCCAAGAAATTTAATTTACAAATTCAGATGTAACCCTTACTGACTAAATTAAGGAATTTAGTTGGGACGCTATTTAAAAAAAAAAAAATACTAGTATAAATTTCAATGAAAATATTTTAAACAGAGTACACAAGTGAAGCATCTAAATTAATTCACGTGCCTTTTGTTTTCACTTTCAAAATACAATGAAACTTTTTTTCCCCTTTCTTTATCCTTGTTTGATATAGCTTTTTTTCCCTATTGATGTCCCCATGTGCGCGTTCGACATATAGAGAGCTAGTATATGTCTTCATTGAGAATCATAGAGTTCTACGAACATGACATGTCTTCCCCTTATATTAATCTGTTCCTATGGTAAATATTTTCCGAAAAGCAAGGTTTCGAGCTTAACTATGTCTTGGCCTTGGTCTTAACACACACCACTTAACGATGCTTTCGTCTATACCTTACTATAGGAGTTGCGTTCATTGATAGGTAAACTAATTTAACAATGAGTAGATTTGAAGTTTCAACATCTTTAAGAAGATCCTCGTTGATAACAAGAAACGTAGTTGTTGTCATTTTTCTTATAAAATCTATATTCATATGTTTGGACTTGTTTCAATAAGCTCACCACACCACACCGCACCGCACCGCAACATATCAAGCTTTAAGGTTCAATTATTTGTAATCTACAGAGACCAATTACAGTGAAGGATTTAGCTATCCGACGCATAACAATTACAAGCATGGCATACGCTGCTGTTGCTATGCCTACTTCTCCAGCAGCAACCACTGCTACCATGGACATTGCAAAAGAGCACAATGGTCTTCGTCGCTCCCAATCCAGCAAAGAACTATGCACACGTTCCATTATGCAGAGGTCTTATTCTGACAACCACCTATGTTGCTCCATCAATCGCATACAAGCCACATCAGTTACACCAAAACTTAAGAGCAATCGGTCAACGGGAATTTCCCCATTTCCGTTTTCAGGCTCCATTCTCCCAAATTCGCTGCGCTCCTTTCTGTTTGATCCAGAAACAAGCAAGGATATAGGTGTGAGGGAGAAGGGGGTAAGTATTGAGGAAAACATGGTGGAAAGCAGCAAAGAAGAGAGAGTCAATAGAGCCAACTGGGTGGAGAGGCTTATGGAAATCAAGAAACATTGGCGAAATAGACTGCCAAAAGAAAGCATGGATCCAAATGTGATATGCAACGACAACAATTACGAGGAATGTGAATGTAATGGAGATGACGGTGTTTGTGTGGTGGGTGAAGACGAAGATGAGGAGGAAGTGACATACGATCGTGACTCATTCTCAGAATTTCTGGTTGAAGTGCCATGGTCTGATACCCAACTGTACTCTCAACTCGCTTTCCTGTGCAACATGGCCTATGTAATACCTCAAATCAAGGTAAGCATTCACCAATGGTTAGATAACATCAATTTATTTTCAAGATCTGCATATTCTGAGAGAGTTCGCATGTGCTTTTTCATTTTCTTTTTTTGTGTATGAATAATCGATAAAGAAACAGAAACAAACAAAAACTCTTGCCAATGATTTGCAGGCTAAGGACTTGCGACGATACTACAACCTTCAATTTATAACATCTTCTTTGGAGAAGAAGGCCACAGTGGCAAAGTTAAAATTGAAACTTGACCAGGACTCCACTAGCGTTCCTATAGATGATTCTGTAGCCTCTCAGGGTATCACAAAGAAAGGAAAAGAAAATGCACAGAAGCATCAAATCCAACTTGCTTATGATATCGCTACCTCAGCTGCCTCTTATGTTCAATTACGAGCTAAGGACCTTTTGCACCGTGCTGCTAAGTCACAAAAGAGTGAAAATGAAGAGTCTAAACTAGGAGGAGAGACACCTCGAGAAGAGTTGGAAGGCACTTCGCGAGGCTACAAATCAGAGGTTGCTGCGTATGTAGCAGCATCCACAATGACAGCAGTGGTTGCAGCAGGGGAGAAGGAAAAACAAGAAGCGGCAAATGAACTCCAGTCACTTCATTCCTCACCTTGTGAATGGTTTGTTTGTGATGATCCCAGCAATCACACACGATGCTTTGTGATTCAGGTAATTTCTTAAACACTCTTTGCTATTTTGGTTTTGTACACATTATTGAAGTTTGACCCGGGAAATTTTGTTCTATGTTTATGTTGCAGGGGTCAGATTCCCTGGCATCTTGGCAAGCAAACCTCTTTTTTGAGCCCACAAAATTTGAGGTGAGAATAATTCTTATGTCATGGAGATATTCACTCAGTGTTCATCTGAAACTCATGGACAATAATACCGAATCACTTCTTTTGCAGGGTACAGATGTGTTTGTTCACAGAGGAATTTACGAAGCTGCAAAGGGAATATACGAGCAATTCATGCCCGAAATAATGGACCATTTGAAGAGACACGGTGATCGTGCAAGGCTTCAATTCACTGGGCACTCCCTCGGGGGCAGTCTCTCTCTTTTGGTTCATCTGATGCTGTTGGCAAACAAGGTTGTGAGTCCCTCCACACTTCGACCAGTTGTGACTTTTGGCTCACCATTTGTGTTCTGTGGAGGCCATCAAATTATCCATGAACTAGGCCTAGACGAGAGCCAAATCCACTGTGTGATGATGCATAGAGATATTGTTCCCAGGGCTTTCTCCTGCAATTACCCAAATCATGTAGCTGTAGTTCTTAAGCGCTTGAACAGCTCGTTTCGGTCACATCCTTGTCTGCTGAAAAATGTAAGCTTCATCATTCTATCGATTCTTGATAATTATACAAAAACTCCTAATGAACTTGCCTAATGTAAAATAATTTTCTTTGAAAAATTTTCAGAAGCTGTTATATTCACCACTGGGTAAAATATTCATTCTCCAACCCGATGAGAAAACGTCTCCTCCACATCCTTTGCTCCCTCGAGGAAGTGCCTTCTATGCCCTGGACAATACTAAACCTGGGTATTCTCCGAGTGTTCTTAGAACCTTCCTGAATCAACCACACCCTATTGACACACTGAGTGACCCAACAGCATATGGGTCAGAAGGCACGATTCTGAGAGACCACGATTCCAGTAACTACCTTAAAGCCGTCAATGGAGTCTTGAGGGAACATTCTATGATTCTCCTTCGCAGAGTGAGGAACCAAAGGATTAATCAGTTGTGGCCACTTTTGACATCACCCTCTCCACACTCATGGAGCCATGAACAGAACTTGGAGAGACGCAGCTTGATGACAAAGGAGATAGTCACAGGGGTTTAAAAAAAAAAAAGCTTTTCATCTGAGGTACCCATAGATCATGATCAAATTAATTAAGATCAAGGAATTAATTAGAAAAATACACCACTTTGTTTCATGTATATTTCTAAATCTTAAAGAACTAGTGTATGTGTATCTGTTGCTCCATATCGGAAAACCTTGTGCATACAAATGTCCATAATTCCTATAGAAAATAGAAGAAAATTTTCCATAGCTTTTTCATGCGTAGCATCCTCAAGCAAGATAATACTACTGGATAAAATGATAGGCAAACAACTAAGACAAATGCAAATTACCCTCCCTGAATGGAAAAAATAATATTACTATTATTCATAATAATAATATTATTATTATTATTATTATATAATAGGAGGCAGTACTCGATGGAAGCTAACAGAAAAGATTAACCTTTCGCAGAACGTGACGCATCAATTTTCAAAATTTTATTCAAAGAGGCTACATCTAGTATTTGACTTTATCTCGATTCAAAAGAAAATCTAAGTGAACAACTAACAGAAAAACTGATGATTACGTGCAACAATCCATTTCTAAAATGCAACGAAGCAAAACAGATATCCTAATCAGAGGCAGAAAAACAAACCAAAATCCGTGAATTATAAAACAATTACTTATTTTCTTGGCCTATTGATGAAATAAATAATATAAAAAATATTAATATTTCTCTAGAAAAATGTTTCAAAGACGTCATCTCAAGTAGTGTTTTCAACTCATCATAGCAAATAAATTTCTTTTCTAAAAAAGACGTAATTAAATTCAGCGAAATTAACAATTAGTCTTTGTTATAAAACTAGTGAGAAATGAACATCAAGCGAATGCCAAAGCACCAATTCGAAAATTTTGGTATTAGGGTTTTCGTGACGTGGTGGGAATAAACATAAACACGTATATATATAAAAAGAAGGGACAGTTTGCTTGCAATGCAATGCTAGAGTTGACTTTACTTGTCAACTTTCTAATTTTTAATAAGTCCACAACGAGGCCCATTAGACACCAAAAAAGCCCATAAAGAAAAAGAAAGATTTTTATTATATTTTTTCTTTTCCATTTTCAATTTTCTTCTCCCTGTTTCTTGTATATCTCTCTTTCTTTCTTCATTTCATTTCCCTGTTTCTTCTTCGTCTCCTCTCTCTCTCTAACCTCAGATTCTGTTTTACCATCCTCTGCTTGCCAATAATTTCTCCATTTTAAAGAACGAGAAGGAAAGGAGCACAGCACCCCGAACTATTAATCTGCATTTCGAACCGCTTCTCTCTCCGACGCTCTGTTTTTGATCGGCGCCCATCGGATTTGATGCCACCATTGCATTTCCATTTTTGCCCCCTGCGTTTCTGTCATCGCTGTTTCTACGCCCACACTCCAACTCTTCCGGAAATTGGATTCACCACTTTCCGTTAGGGTTTTAATCATCTCAGCTACTATACTGTTATTTTCAAAATATCAAGATAAAAAAGAAAAAAAAAACCCTTACATTTTTTATTCATTTACTTTTGTTTCGGTATTTATTGATTACTGGCTTTTGCCCTTTTTGGGATTCAGTTGATATTAGCTGTTGTGCACTCTGATGTCGTGTTTGTGTTAATTTGGAAACGTACCAAGAATTGGATAAGTCTTACTTTGCTGCTCCTGCTATTGAGAGGGAACAAAATTCCCGTGTTGTGTTGTTTGTTCTGCTCTAGTTCTAGCTCATTAGCAAAATTTCCTCTCATGAGTTGCCTCCATTAGTGGTGTGGTAGTGTATTGTTGGGTTGGGTTTTTAGGTTTTGTGGGAAGAGTTTTCAACGGGAAAGCTTAGGTTTGCATGGGCGAGCATGAGGGTTGTGCACAGCCACCAAGTGGGATATTGCATAATGGCTTGCTGCCCAATGAGGCCGCATCGGTGATGCGAGTGCTTGACATGGAGCGATGGTTGAAGGCTGAGGAAAGGACCGCAGAGCTAATTGCCTGCATTCAGCCGAATCCGCCCTCCGAGGAGCGCCGCCATGCAGTTGCAGACTATGTGCAGCGGCTGATCATGAAGTGCTTCCCTTGCCAGGTGAGTCTTAATCATTTCATGTCTGCAAACTAATAAGTTCTGCCAACTTTCCAAATTGGAAGTGATTGTTTGGTCATGAACTTCTGATTATGTATGCCTTTATTTAGCTGCATTGTCGAATGATATTTAAAGTGTTGATGGCTGCTAGCACCAAGCATGATCGTTCATGATTACAGGTGTTCACCTTTGGGTCAGTACCCCTCAAAACTTATTTACCTGATGGAGATATTGATCTGACAGCATTCAGCAAGAACCAAACTCTGAAGGATGCGTGGGCACACCAGGTTCATGACATGCTCCAGAATGAGGAAAAGGATGAAAATGCAGAGTTTCATGTCAAAGAGGTTCAGTACATCCAGGCGGAAGTAGGTTCTCTTATGTAACACAGCATTTTTAGAATTGTTTATGTGTGGCCGCTATATTTATAAATTATAGATAGATGAAATAAAAGATACGAGATTTTATTATGTATACGATGAGACTTTTAGTGGTTCTGTCTTGAGATTGATTGTTGAAACACTTTAGGGTTTATTATGAGATATAGGGGAGTGAACATTTGAGTTCTTAATAAATATCAAGTCAAGTGACTTTGCTAGGTAAACTGTTCCTGGCCAGAAAAACCTGTTACTTGATTACGAGTTGCTAAATTAATATTGAACTTCCGAGTTTTTTGTCGTGACGTGGTTACCATATGTTTCTTATTAATGAAATCCAAAATGTGAGCTATAAGTATTTTGTTTTATAGTTCTTTTCATTTGCCTTGCTTTAATTTCAGTTGGTCTAAGATTTTATGTTGATTTTGTCCAACTACTGGATTGTAGAATTCGTATTTTACTTGCATTTCATTTCTTTATTTTTTAGGTGAAGATTATAAAGTGTCTTGTTGAGAATATTGTGGTGGACATTTCATTTAACCAACTTGGAGGATTGTGCACACTTTGTTTTCTTGAGGAGGTATTTTGGTGAATTCTACTATCCTAGAATTCTCATTTTATCTATATTTTTGAATTTTAATTCTGATACTAAGTTTTAATGTATTTACTGGAGTTTAATGTTTTTTCTTTTGTAGGTTGATAATTTGATTAACCAAAACCATTTATTCAAGCGTAGCATTATACTTATAAAAGCCTGGTGTTACTATGAAAGTCGTATACTTGGTGCCCACCATGGACTTATCTCAACTTATGCATTAGAAACTTTGGTTCTTTACATATTTCATGTTTTCAACAATTCCTTTGCTGGACCTCTTGAGGTAGCAATTTATAAATAGTGTTATTTTATATGTCCTTTTGGTGGTTGAATTTACTTGGTGTCCTTGCTTTTGTAGGTGTTGTATAGGTTTTTGGAGTTCTTTAGTAAGTTTGATTGGGATAATTTCTGTGTAAGTCTATGGGGTCCTGTACCCATCAGTTCACTTCCAGATGTGACAGGTAGTTACAATCTGATTAGTTCTTTAATAATGATATAGCTCCATTGCTTATCGTTTCCTTCGTTCCCCTCATCAACTTTTTCCACAGCTGAACCTCCTCGGAAAGATGGTGGAGATTTATTGCTCAGCAAGTTATTTCTTGATGCCTGCAGTTCAGTTTATGCTGTTTTCCCTGCTGGCCAAGAAAATCAAGGGCAACCATTTACTTCCAAACATTTCAATGTTATTGATCCTTTGCGTGTCAACAATAACCTTGGGCGTAGTGTCAGCAAAGGTTTGTTAGGCTGAAATTTCTGATACAGTTCATTTTTCAAAGTGTTAAACTTTCTCGTATGATAACTCTTAAGTTTGCCTTTATATGGACCTGATTCTGCTGCTGGTAGCATGTATACATTATAAGGTTGGAGGAATCGGTTAAGGATACATTGAAGCTATTGTTACCCTCTTTGAATCAGCATGCATGCTCATTTAAGACTTACGTATTTTTCTCTTAACTATTGAACTACACTGTATTTATCTGATTATAATGCATGATGGAAATTATGCATGCTGTGTAGTATATAACTAGAATAATTATATTGATATTATTAGTTTATAGATTCCCTGAACCATCTGTCTGATTTGATTATGGTTGGCTAATACTTGCATTTATGATGCGCATGAACCAGGAAATTTCTTTAGAATTCGCAGTGCTTTTGCATTTGGGGCCAAAAGGCTCGCTAAATTGCTTGATTGCCCGAAGGAGGATTTGTTTTTGGAAGTTAATCAATTCTTTATGAACACTTGGGTCAGACATGGAACTGGGCAGCGACCTGATGCTTCGAGCAATGACTTATGGCGTTTGACGTTATCTAGTCATGACCAATCACATGGGTCCGACAATCTCCTGAAAAATAGCAATAAAACTGAGAATACCTGTAATCATGAATTTCAAGTGAAAGGGGTGCATGCTTCACAGAGTGTTCTATCTCAACACAGTATATTGTCCTCTAAAAGTTTATCTAAGAGTAGTGGTGATTCTACAGCTAACCAAAATAATGCAAAGAATTTTGAACAGGTCAAAAGGGAAGCTAACTGCAATCAAGGTGCTCGGGTTGATAAAGGACAGAGAAATGCTAAACCAAAGAGCGCATTCAATGATGTCCCAGGAAGACTTTTATTTGCAAGAACATGTTCTAGTCCTGAGTTAACAGACTCTTACGGTGAAATTCCTAGGCAAGGAAGACATGCAAAAGCCCCAGAAAGTGGGAAAGGACCAACATCCTCTGCAACGTTGGAGAATAGTCATAGGAAGCATCTTGAATCTGACATGCCTGCTAGTTATACTGTTAGAATTGATGATTCATCTGGTAGGAAAATAATCTCACATCAGGTTCCTGACAGCGGTGCTGATTCAAACAATGGCTCAAATAGTTATGATAATGAGTCTGGCCACGGCATTGTGGGTGAGGAGTTTGCTTCTGTTGCTGGAGTAGGTGGAACGCATATGATGCATCAGGAGGAGCAGGACCTTTTGAACATGATGACATCGCCCACAACTGAAGGTTTCAGTGGTCAGAATCAAATACCAGTGAATTTAGCTCCAGGTCACATACCACTTCCACTTTCCCCTTCCATTCTTGCATCAATGGGATATGCTCATAGGAACGTGGGTAACATTCCCTTAATTGAGTCCTTCAATTGGGGTACTAATGTGCAATTTCCCCAAGGTTTAGTCCCTTCCCCATGGACTCCATATTTTCCTGGCATGGGATTGACCTCAAATCCTGAAGATTTAATCGAAACTGGTAATGAGAATTTCAATACTGTTGAAATGGGTCCAGCAGAAGCTGATAAAGATTTCTGGCATGAGCAAGAAAGGGCTGCTGCTAGGGGGATTGATGTTGATAATGTAAATTTTGAAATGGTTCCAGATGATAAGCGACAGTCTACTTCTGGTGGTTATAAGTTTATACCATCATCTCATGTTGGCAGCTCTAGTAATTCTGCTATACTTCAGCCAACATTTACTAAAGAAAATCGAGTTTCTACAAAAGAAGAGCACATTGATAGTCCTAAATATCAAGATGGCAGAGGAAATGGTGCATATTTTGATGAAAGAATTGCAAATCCTAGGTTGCCCAGTGAACCATCTTCAAGCTCATTCAGGAGTAAGACGTCTTCAGAAAGCTCTTGGGAGGGACCATCTCCAAAATCTTCAAAATCAACTAGGGAAAAAAGAGGGAAGAAAAATACTTCCTCAGTGACATCGGCTGCTTACGGTAAGGGCAAGAATGTCTCAGATATTTCCTCTAATCTTGTGGATGATGAAAACAGACAATGGACACCTCTGTCAACTACAACATCTGATATGTCAGATAGAAGCACTGGGCCACTTGCTGTTGCTCCTATGCATGTTCCAAGGCAGCCAGTGTCTGGTTCTGAAGTGGTTCGGACAAGTGGATCAGATTCTGTGTCACCCATGGCTCCAATGCTTATAGGTCATGGTTCTCGCCAAAGAACAGGGGATAATTCTGGGGTTGTTCCATTTGCGTTCTATCCCACAGGTCCACCAGTACCATTTGTTACCATGCTTCCATTATATAATTTTCCTACTACTCAATCTTCTCACACACCAGCAAGCAATTTCCATGTGGAAGATGCAGATAACAATGACCGTGGTCAGAGTTTTGATCCATCTGAGGTGCATGATCTGCCTGAGGTGTTGAGCTCTTCCAATTCTATGGGAAGAGCTGCTATTGACACAGTAGAGCCCAAGCTTGACATTCTTAATGGTGACTTTGTTAGCCATTGGCAAAATTTGCAGTATGGGCGAATTTGTCAAAATTCACGCCATCCTGATTCGGTTAACTATCCTTCATCTGTTGTGGTACCTCCTGTTTATTTGCAGAGTCGTTTTCCCTGGGATGGTCCTGGAAGACCACAGTCAGCTAATGCGAATCTTTTCACTCAGCTTATGAACTATGGGCCACACCTAGTGCCTGTTGCTCCTCTCCATTCAGTTTCCAACAGACCAGCCAATATTTACCAACGATTCATAGATGAGATACCACGGTATCGAAGTGGGACAGGAACCTACCTGCCAAATCCTGTAAGATTATTTCTTATTCAACTTGGTACTTTAGTTGTATACTGTAATTTGTTTTCTTACTATAATAGACTTACAAGTGCGACTAGCATTGCTTATTCTTATAGTTGTATACGATAAAGTAGTGGTTCTATTGCCAAGCCTAAGGTTAATCTGCTTCTAGCATTGCTTATTTTACGTTCTTTCCTAATTTATTTCAGAAGGTTTCTGTTCGGGATCGACATTCTACAAGCACCAGAAGGGGTAATCACAACTATGACAGAAGTGATCAGCATGGTGACAGAGAAGGGAATTGGAATGTTAACTCAAAGTCGAGAACAAGTGGGCGTAGCCATTACCGCAGTCAAGCTGAGAGATCTAGCTCAAGGCCAGAAAAGTTGGCAACGAGTGAGAGCCATTCTGAAAGACCATGGGGTTCACATAGACCTGATTCTTTTGTTTCGCACCAGAGTGGTCCTGTCCGGTTAAATTCCTCACAGAGCAATCTATCAAATTTGGCTTATGGAATGTACTCTCTACCGGGCTTGCGCCCCAGTGGGATATCATCAAATGGACCAACAATTCCTCCTGTTGTAATGTGGTATTCATATGATCATAATGCTGGCTACAGCACACCCGCGGAACAGCTCGAATTTGGAACTCTAGGACCTATGGGTTTCCCTGGTGTCAATGAAGTTTCATTGATCAATGAGGGAAGCCAACCTGGTGGAGCTTTTGAGGAGCAAAGGTTTAATGGTGGCACTGCTCAACAATCGTCACCTGATCAACCTGCTTCACCCAAGTTCCGAAGGTTGTAATTTTGTGTCCCAGCTATCACTTTTTTTAGGAGAATAATAGATGTGTGTTGCAGCTTGCCACATTGAATTAGTTATATTATTTTTAGGATGGTTCGTATCCCAGTGCCTAATCTTTTAATCCTATTATTTATCCAAAACATATTTTCACTATTTAGTTCAAATTTCCCAGGTGAAGTGCCTTGTTTATTTAAAGCTTTTTGTGGTGGTTCTTAATATACTTCGACTGGACTCCTTTTATATGATATCTGAATTTTATGATTTTTTTGACAGGGGGCTTTGATTCTATTGCCAGATCAGTGGTCAGGTGGAATTATTAACCTAAAGAGGAGGAGGATTATCTTCCCTCGCATATCAAGGCACCCAGGCGGGGAACGAGTGGGGAAAACTTTTATGTGAAACCCACCTATTTTCATTCAACGGGTTCTTTTCCGCACCCCACACTTCAAAAGCAAATTACGTTTGCTCTTCCTCTGAATCTTGTTTCTTGGAAATGCCCTTCGTTTATGCCCTGCCTCATGTACACTTACAGGTGATCAACCCACCTTGTTTACATTTTTTCATCGAAGATTTGAATTTTGTTTAGGATGAGGAACAATAGTAGTAAAGATGATGCAATACTCGGTGATTAGTTTTCACATAAGGTTTGGACATGCTTCAGAAATATCACAAAACTGGGTTAGGTTCAGAATTCAGAAATATCACCGTGTTAGCAGTTTTGTCAGCTTCTCATAGTGTTGTAGTGTAGGTCCTCCCTCTGGTAGATAGTCTTTAACTTTTGAAAAGTATTAACTGTGTAACAATAACAATATCAAAATGATATTAGATGTCATTTTTATCTGGCTTCTCACCCTTTCTTTTTGAAGAAGCCTATCACTCAAGTTGGAAGATGGGGAAATCAGTTCAACAATATTGTATGTAACAGAATTATCCCGAGGGCAAAAAATGTAAAAATATGAATAAGCGTAATATTTTTTGGTGACTTAGTAAGCACAATGTCCACGGCATTATACTCACATCATTTGAAGTTTATGTTTTTCTGGATACACTTCCCTCCATTACTCTACAAACCTGCCTTAATTAATGCAAACCCCTCCTGATTTGTTATACATCTATATACATCAAGTAGGATCTCGGAGAGTGAGTGCAACTTATGTTTGCAATCATCATTACTTATTTTCATCTGCATATGGCCTGTCTGGTACTTAAGATTTTGATTTATGCGAAAATCCATGTCATGTAAAACTCGTAACTTTGTTAGGAATTACACGTCTAGTTTTATCTTTTAGTCTAAAACGAGACAAGCCGCAGAAAGGCTATTGAAGTTGATATGTTGTCCTCCGAAAAATTTGCCTATTAAGTTTGGCCATAATTTACATGTTCACTCTGTTGCTAGTGGTCACAACCACTACAACACTGTCTGCTATTATGTAATCACAGCAAATTTTTGTGAATAAGACTGGCTGATTCTTCTTCCAGACTTTAGCCCTTGCCGGAAAATCTCTGCATTTATATTGTAGGTATAAGTAAGGTAGCAGTAGGAAAATAGTTATTCACTTTTATTCCTAGATAATGTCAGTGTAAATAATAATGTATAATACAGGAAAATAATTGAAAAATAAGTGGTGAATTTGATGTTACTATTTAAGTAGTTTACAGTATTCTTATAAATCCTAAATAACTCATAATTAATCATGGATGTTTATAATCGACCAAGGGCTCAATTACGATACCACCGCATACTCAATTTAAGCACCGTATCTATAAAATATTTGAGCTATTGCTTCCTGCACGTCCATAATTATTAACTGCACCTATACAATATTTGAAAAATACTCAAATATTTTTCATCACTACACTGCCATTGTTTCCACGACAATCACCACCTCACTGCTGCTGCAGAGGGAGAATGCTGCACAGGAGAAATACCTAAGGATATTTTCAAAACATATTTCATGTATTTAGGAAAACTCCTTTAAAAAAATTTGTTTTGAAAATTTCGTTCCAGAAATATTATTCTGACAATTCCAAAAAGTTTGTTCTGAAAAGTTCTTAGAAGTCTTTTCTTCTTTGGAGGGCAAAATGGTTATTTTGAAAATTTGAGAAAGTAGTTAAAGACATTGTGAGGATACAAGAAGTGAAAGTTAAATATTTGATGTTACATGGCATAAATCGCTTGCATATGTAATTAGTAACTTTTTTTTTGGATATATGCTTTCTGCACCCATGATTACTAGCTGTATTCCCATACTAACAACAAAATATTAAAACTCCTTGTTGGACCACAATGGTGTTGCTACTACAATCATTACTTTCTGCACTCCCATGTTTTCTTGCTACACCTCATAGATATGATAAATGACATTTCACGCTTAATAAAATGATTATCAAAAATCTAAATTATTTTAAATCCATAATTATATTTCGGATTGTAAAGTACATTGTATTATTTTTTGAGATATATTTTGGATCGTATAATTCAAAAATTTTCCAAATTACATAATCTAAATGTATTTAAAAAATAATACATTCCGAATTATATAAATTATAAAATAAATTCTTTTGGACTACATTTTGGATTCCCCGATTCAATATTATTTATTTTAAAATTATTTAACATTATGAGATTTGGAATACATTATTTAGAAATAATTCTAAAATGCATAATTTAAAATGTTAAATAATATTAAAAATGAATAATACTGATTGTACTATCTATAATATAACACCAAAAAATTTAATTTTCAAATTATATAATTCCAAACTTTTCAAATCACTCGATCTGAGAGTTTTCAGCAAAATTGCATGAAGGAGTAAGTTTGAAATTTCCCAGGAAAGAGCGCAAGGAAAATTGCTCCAGAAAAGATATAGGTAAAAATGGGTTGTAGTTGTTGGCTTTATATATATATATATATATATATATATATATATATATATATATATATATATATATAATATATATATAAAGAGAGTGTGTTTATATATATTTA
>Ga0099822_1007124_pt1 | contig 14500 bp, 10 predicted proteins | sample CowpeawhiteBW_FD_76839 | JGI IMG/M metagenome (GOLD analysis project Ga0099822, IMG submission 76839) | Root nodule microbial communities of legume samples collected from California USA - Cow pea white BW | ecosystem: Host-associated > Plants > Roots > Nodule | place: USA: California | collected...
CTATGTTTCCAAATTTCCCCTATAATAGCTAGCCACATTCCTTTCCACACTAAGTTTTGCCTACTATTCAAGTCAAAGAGATGAAAGTGTTGAAAATTGGCCCTAGCTTTGACGTGGTGCACTATGCTCACCCCCATCCACCTATCGCACATGTTCCACACCTTTTGGGACACCGAACATGAGAAGAACAAATGTTCTTCATTCTCTTCGTATGCATAACACAGTTCGCAAAGGCTTTATTTTGGATGGACCCCATTGCTTGTAGATTGGCCTTGGTTGGTAATCTGTCTAAGAATACCGTCCAGCCTAGCATTTGAGCCTTTGGAATTACTTTTGTGTTTCATAGCAGTTTAAAGTCTTTATTGCCTTCTATTTCAACGATTCCTTGCAGCGTATTATAAGATGCCTTTACCGAAAATATCCCATCTACTTCTCCTTTCCATTTCCAAGTATCAGGGTTGCCCTTACATAACTGTTGGCCATTTATAACACAAAGTAATGTTCTTCTATTGTAGTCTCCCAAACAAATCTAGATCTTCTCTAAGTGAGGTCCCAGGTCCAAACATTTTCTTCCCAATGTTCGACCTCCCCAATAACTCTATCTTTACACTCTGATATCAAGTACAACCTAGGAAACCTATACGCGAGTGTTTCTTCCCCTACCCATTTGTCTTCCCAGAACTTAACTCTTTCCCTTTCTCCTACCACCCACTCAAAGCATTTATCAAACCAAAGTCCTTGCATCGTGTTACCGCATACCTTGTGAATGTTGATCCACCACCTTGAGGAAGATCTTAACATGATGGGATCATCGAGGTTCCTCCATGATCCATATTTAGACTCCAGGACCTGTTTCCAAAGACAGTTATCCTCCATTCCTAACCTTCATTTCCATTTTGCTAAGAGTGCACCATTAATTTTTTGAATGTCTCTTAAGCCCAAGCCCTCTTCCTCCTTTGATTTGCAGATATTTTCCCATTTAACCCACATTATTTTACTATCATCTGAACCCCATCCCCAGAGAAAGTTCCTTTGAATTTTTAAGAGTTTATTGCTCACACATCTTGGCAATTTATAGAAAGATAGGTAGTATAATGGAAATGCAGATAAAACTGATTTGATTAAGCATACCCTACCAGTGATACCAATAAGTTTGCCCTTCCAATTAGATAATCGGGTTTTGACCTTCTCGGTCATAGGTTGCCAAAATTGTTTGAGCCTTGGATTCCCCTCGATTAACATTCCAAGGTACACAAACGGGATTTTCATATGTTTGCAATTTAGTGTTTTCGAGAAGATTTTTAACATAGATGTGTCCATGCCCATTCCTCCTACTTTAGTTTTGGAAAAATTAACCCTTAGCCTAGACGCCAACTCGAAGCACTTTAATACAACTTTTAATGTCCTTGCATTTTGAGCTTTTGTTTCACACAAGAACAATGTATCATCTGCAAACTGTAATAGCCCCACATTAGTTCCATTAGAACCCACTTTTATCCCGTGTATAATTCTTTCTTAACAACTTGTCTTACTAGCCCTACTAAACCCTCTGCTACAATAAGGAATAAGAATGGAGCCATAGGGTCTCCTTGCCTAAGACTTCTCTTAGGAACAAACTCCTTAGTAGGGCTCCAATTTACCAAAACTAATGTAGTCTGAGCGGACCATTCAATCTTTAGAAGACTTATTGAGGTCTTGTGTGTTAGATCACATGGGAAACTGGAATGATGTCCTACCTTTGGTGGAGTTCACATACAATAATAGTTACCACTCTAGTATTGGCATGGCGCCTTATGAAGTATTGTATGGAAGAATGTGTAGAACTCCATTGTGTTGGTATCAGGATGGTGAAGCATTTATGCTGGGTCCTGAGTTTCTGCAACAAACGACTAGTAAAGTCAAGCTAATCCAAGATCGGATGCGTGCAACTTAGAGTAGGCAAAAGTCTTATGTTGATAAGAGGAGACGACCACTTGAATTTGATGAAGGAGACCAGGTGTTTCTCCGGGTTACTCCAACAACAGGTATCGGAAGGGTTCTTAAATCAAGGAACTTGACTCCGAGATTTATAGGACCTTATTAGATTACACGTAGGGTAGGAACGACGACGTATGGGATTGCTCTACCACCTCACTTAGCCAAAATGTGTTCCACGTCTTACAGTTGAGGAAATAAATTGCAAGTCCAAATCATGTGTTGGAGTCATATGAGGTGCAAGTGATTGATAATATACTTGTGAATAGTGATTGATATCATGATTATAAGATTATAATAGTTATCACGAAATGTGAATTGGAATAGTGGTTGTGCTTTGGTCTTATGAGTGGAAGGTCACGGGTTCAAACCTTGATAGACAAGAATTAACCTTTATTTTTGCCAAGTTTAGCTTAGAGTGAATGTGAACAATTAGAGAGAACCCTAGCAGAAGGGGTAGCCAAAATGGGGCTGAAAAACCACCAACTAATGGTCTTGAATAGCAATTAAGCCTACAATAAATCCAATTTCGTTTTTTTTCATTAACCCACCTTAAGCACATCTAAAAGGCAACTTGGGAGAGAGAAAAGAGGTTTTGGAAGGTTAGTTTTCTAGGGGTTTGCAAGGGCACGAAATTGGAGTGAAAGGGTGGGCATTTGAGGCTGTTGAAAGGAGGAGCTAGGTTGTCTATTGATCAAGGAGGGATTCTAAAAATCTGCATCTTTTGAGCGAAGGCGTCCAGGTTAGGGGTGCTGAATTATGTGCATTTTATCTGAGTTGTAGTCCTGCGTTTTACTCTCAATTGGGATTTTATGTGTTGTGGTTTTTTGGTATAAAGTATACTGCAAATGATAATTTGGAAGAGAATGTGGGTGTCAAGTCTTTTGGGTATGAAATAAGCAATGTGATGAGGGTTTCGAGTACTGTTATTGAATCATGGTTATGCTTATGCATTTTGGGGATTTAAACTTGTGTAAAATGTGTTTTAAAGTTTGATTGATGGTACATAATGAATGAAATCTGAAGGTATTGTAAATTGGTATTGGTGTTGTGTTTCTGGTGCGTTAGCAGTGGCGAAATTCTGCAAGTTTCGCCCAAGCGACCCCTTCTCGCCTAGGCGAGAGTTGCAAGGTCTTGTGTTGGGTGCAGGTTCGCCTATCTCGCCTAGGCGACCCAGTATTAGAGTTGAGCGACCTGTTTCTCACTCAGGCGAGAGACGCTCGCCTAAGCGAGGTTGTGATGAAGTTGCGCGTGTTGAGCGCGACTTCTCGTCCAGGCGAGGAGTTTTTAGATTTTGAGCGAATCAGGGTCTCGCCCAGGCGAGATGACCTCACCTAAGCGAGATGTCGTGGTCATGTGTGGTGTTTTGCTTGTATTTTAGCCCAGGCGAGATGGAAATGGGTGTTTGGGCGAGAGGATCTCGCCTAAGCGAGGTAACGTGCTGTTGTTGCTATTTTAAACTCGCTTGGGCGAGGTGGATTAGCCTGAGCGAGGCTGAGGGTCTAGCTTGGGTGAGAGGTCCCTAGCTTAAGCGAGTTTATGCGAGTTTCTATGTTTCTATGTGCTTGTGAGTGTGTTTTGGTTGTTTATACCAAGTTTAGGTTGTATATGCATGTGGTGTGATGCTTGGGCTTGAAGGACTAAGTCCAATAGGGGTCTGGGATGTGCTTGGTGGTTGGACACATGATAGGCACGAAACTGGTTGAGTTCCCGTCGGCTACTAATGGGCGAGGAGTCCTTAGTATGGTGATTGCATGTGTCGGGCGCACGATGGGCAAGGAACTGTTATGTTCCCGTCGACTACTATTGGACGAGGAGTCCATAGTATGGTGATTGCATGCGTGCCAGGGTCTAAGTGTGAGACTTGGATGTTTTACTACAGACGAGGAGTCTGTAGGGCAAGACTATAAGCGGGATAGGCTCATAGGGTTGGACCACGAATGAGTTAGTTTCGTGGGAGCACAAAGAAGTCCCAAGACCTAGTTCATGCATATGACTCATGAAGGACTATGAGGTCATGGTTGGGTTTTGAAAAGCATGAAATATTATTTATGTTGTTTTAGGGATGGGTGGCATCTTTATTTCATGTATTGGTTTATATATTGTGCATAGCTCACCTTTTCTGTGTGTGTGTGGCAATGAACGAATAACTTGTTATTCGGGAGCAGATGATTTGACAAGTGGGCCAGGAGATGCTTAGATTCAGAGCGAGGGATAGCATGGGATTTTTGTATATATGTTTACTATTTTAGTTTTTAGATAATTATGTAACCTTCGGGAGCCATTTTAATTTTATATCGGTTTTATAATTATGGACTCCGGTATTTATTGCATTGTATAAAAGATTTGAATTTCTCGCATTTTTGGGAAATGGTTTATTTATAAAATGTGGGATTTATTTCATTTTAGAATTTATTTATTATATATTAGTAATATTCCTTAAGGATGTTACAAAAGACGCATTGCAACCTTTTGGAATTTTCCTTTCTCTCAAGAACCATCTAACCGCTTGATTGAAATCATCCTTCAATGTATCCCAGTTGTACTTTAGAAACATAAAGTTAAAACCATCTAGACCAGGACTTTTAGTCTCTCCACATTGATTTATCGTCTCCTCTATTTCCTTATCCCCTATCTCCTTCGTTAGTTCCATGTTATCTTCTTCGGATATGGTTTGAAACTAAATGTTTTGGAGATTAATGCAAAACAATTTAGGTGTTGAAAATCTTTCCTCAAAGACTTGCCTTACCTCCTGTCTTACCTTCGTTGGGTCCTCACACCATGTCCCATTCAGTTCTACCCCTTTTAGTTTGTTTGATACCCTTTTCCATCTTATTCTAGATTGAAAGTACTTTGAGTTAGTGTCCCCTTGTTCTAACCATTTCATCCTTGCTTTTTCATTTAGTATTGCACTTTCGTTGTGTAAAAGTAGCTTCAACTCGCTTAGAAGTTCCAAGCGTCTCACCTTATCATTTTCTTCTAAATTGCTTTCATCATCCATGATATCTAGAGCACCAAGTTCTAGGAGGAGGTTCTGTTTTTTTTTTTTTTTTATGCTTCATATCAAACCGCCTTTTTTTTCTTTTTTGAAGGAATGTTTTTTTTTTTTTTTTTTTTTTGCCGATGAATCCAAAGACCTCTTTGTTCCATGATTTGAGGTCAAATTTTAACTTCTTTAGTTTCTCCTTTAGGGCTATCATTGGGTTATCGTTGCCTACATAAGAGTCCTAGGATTGTTTGACCACCTTCTTAAATGTTGGGTCAGATTTCCAAATGTCCATGGTTCTAAAAGGTTTGGGTCCCCAATCTATCATAATCGGTTTAAGCAATAGGGCACAGTGGTTCGATACTAGTCTTCCCTTAATATATTGTTTACTGTTAGGCCAATAGTCCAACCATTCAAGTGAAACCAAAACCCTATCTATTCTGTTCTTGGCCTTTCCATTTTCCTTGTACCAAGTATATTTCCCTCCTATCAATGGTACATCTACCAACTCCATAAATTCTATGAACTTATTAAAACCTTGCACTTCTCTTAGTTCAGTGTTTCTAGTCGGATTTAGACCCCTTCTTTCATTAATTTTTCTTACTACATTAAAATCTCCCAACACACACCATTGCCTACATGCTTCTCCCAATTTTACATTAATTAATTCCTCCCACATTCCCACTTTTTCATCAAAATCACATAAGGAATATACATTAAATATGGCCACTAGATGTAAAGCTTAGATTTAAAATGTAAATTTATCGGTACAACGTGATGGTTATAATTTGATATTATGGTTTTGAAAGGGTTTTACAAATATCTATATCCGATTTAGACTTATGCCATATAATTGTAGTTTGATGAATATAGATTTGTGTTCAGTGTGGTGGAACAAAAAGCATTTCAAACATAAATTGATCTTAGAAGGTGTGCAAAGAGAAATTAGTGAGGTGTGATCATGAAAGTTCGAACTTATGTTTATTGTTTAGATCTGTGTTGTTGTGCACATTAATAAATGAATTTACATGCTTGATGGTTAGTTACAGGGTAAAGGTTGTGCTTTGTGTTGGAAAAATTGTGCATTAAATGATAGACAAAATTTTTCCATACAATATTATGACAAGTTCTTGCTCCAAGGTAAGTTCATCATTTAGTGCAATAAGTGGAAGGTTTAATTTTTAGTTATAGCTTCCACACCTTTTTTGTTGGATTGAATGATAAATGGGTCTTGTTAGTAGAGTTACTGTGTTAAAAGTATGTCGAAGATTTGTATTATAGTAAATTAAGAAAAATTTTTCCAAACAACAATAGTGATATTTAGAATTGTATTTTTTGATGTTGTAATTTTTAGCCATTGATAAAGATATTATTAATATGGAATATAATTGGTGGCTTATGCCATGCAAATATTTAGATATTGTTATTTATACTACAAGAAAATTGCATAATATTGATGTGCACATTCTCTCGATAGTAGTACAAATTTATCAATAAATTGTGTTTGTCAACAGAATACCGACATAAATCTATCAATAAAGTAGTTGTTGGTAAACTTTATGGACAAATGCAGAAATTCATCAGTAAGTACCAACGACCACAAATTCATCAAAAAATGTCCATCAGTAGATATTTATCAGTAACATTCGTCGGTAAAATGTGTGATTGAGTCTTTTTTCTTCCTCATCCTCTTCACTTTAATTTTCCTTCATTTCTTCATCTTTTTCGCCCTCATCGTCGTCGGGCCGCGACGCAACCACCATCACCTCCAAGTCACTTTCATCCTTTGGGATCTCATCCTCTTCCTATATTTGTCTTCCTTTTTCCTCTTCCTCTTCCTCCACCTCATTTTATAACTCTATTAATAATCATCACTTTTGTCGACGTCCTTCACCTATGTGTCATTGGCGATCATCAACGTCACCAACCGCTAGAATGAGATTGTCAGTAATTATAATTTACTAATTTTCGATGGATTTTACTAACACAATTTGTGCAGACAGAAGTATCCATTGGTAAATTAAAATGTGAATTTATCGTCAGATTTGTTATTATCGATAATGTTTCGTTAGTAATTAAAGAAATTCTTGTAGTGTTAGTTGTTTGTTTGTTATTTTCAATATGTAATATAAGAATACTAGTAAGTGTAAATGATAGGTAATATGTGAGATGAAAAAATTGTAAATACTATCACATGCATAAAGGCATATATTATAAGTTATATGCATATATCCATATGAAGTAATTATATAGACGCTGGTAAAATTATCTTTTGTAGCTTATGATAGCATACTTAAGAATGTAAAAATGGGTCAGTCGCCTCGTTTTTGGCCCGCCAAAATCAAACAAGGTAAGGCCAACCCCACATCTGAAAGTAGGTTGGAAACTTGAACTTGTCCCGCTAACAGGCTGGTTAGCGAGTTAGCCCGCGCTATTCTACAACGTCGCATCTCAGCATTGTTCTTGGTCATGCACCACACCTCTAAGAGACTCCCGTTGTTCACTATCGAACTGCATCAACATCACATTCAAAACAAGCCTTAAACTTTCATAACCCAAAATAGAAAAAGATGAGAAATTTTTGCAAGGGATTTGAAATTGAAGTAGTGAAGGAGAAAAATGAGAAAATGGGAGGAGGTGAGAACGTAGTATTATGCACGCTAGAAGGGTCAGAGCAAGGTCATTCTCCCTCGATCGCTCTATAGTCAGCGCCCCAGACATCGTAGGCCCACTCAACTCTAACTACAACATCGCTTCTCATGCGTTGTTCAAGGCCATGCATCATGCCTCCCGTAACAATGTGTCACCACCAACAAAGCCACACAAAAGAAGAAGAAGAAATAAATTACACAGGAAAAGGTTCTTTCTTGCGTATAACAATGGTGGGCTATCTACAATCTACAAAAATCAACACAACCGAAAATCCCCTTCACAAAATAATCACAACCACGAATCCCAAATCGTAAACCATCACAAGTTCATAACCAGAAACAAGCCACAAAAATAATGATTCAATAGAGTTGTTAGTGATGTACGTAGCCATCAATCTCGCTCGAAGTGGGTAGTTATTATGAGTCTCGCCACCGTTAGTGTGGTAACATGGGTCAGGTTGTGTCTATTTGCGTTGTTGGTGGAGGTTGAATGAAGAAAGAAAAAAGAACTAAAACATGTAAAATGGGTTGCAGGTTGTGCAGGTTGGCCCGTGTTAGGGCTTGACGGGCTAGCGAGCTAGGCAGGTTAGGCTCATGCAGGCTTACGGGTTTAAACATGTAACTTGACCCACCATTTTTGGATTGGGTTAGCGAGTTTAACCGTCCAGCGTGACCCGTTTTGAGACCCCTAGTCATAGTGCTAAATACGTTTACAAAATATAAGTAGAAAAACAACTTCATAGTTTTGGGAACATGTGATTATTCAACAAATTGTCTTGATTCCTTATGTGCAATAATTAATCTGATAAACATATCAATCTTATTTAGTGGACTGATTTTAGTTGCAGCTTTTGTGTGCCGATATAATCATAGTTAATGTTTATAACATAATCATTGAATTTAGGGATGAATATATAAACTTATGTTGAGATGTATTGAACAAATGAGTCATTTAAGGATATGTGCCATTGAAATAAAGTTAATAAAATCTAATCGTTCAATTTTACAATAACATATGAGACTTTACATGGAATTTAGGTGCTTACTCGGTATAGATTATTGAAAACATTTTTGAAAACAACATTGGTGGTAGAATTCAAAGGTTTTTTTTATTGTCATTAGTGGCGGATCTTGACCACAAGTTTTTGAAAGGGCCAAAATAGTATACTAAAAATGTATATATGTTCCAAAGATTTAATATGAAACTCCTCTCTTACACCTGTAATTCTTTGAATCTTACATAGGTTCTTTTAATTCAACAACTGAATCCTTAGTATCATGCTTCAAAATATGTGAAGAATTCAAAATATGTGAAGAAGTAGAATTTGTCTTCATTTTCATCTTCTTAGGTATCTTCCTTTTATCATTTAAAAAAATGACTTTATTCTTTTATTCTTTATCTATATTCCTATTTAAAAAAACTTAAGAATAAAAGTAATTTATCAAAATCTAATAAAAAATTGAGAGATCAAATTATTAAAAAAAACTATGATAATTGAGCCACAATTAAAAAACGATTATGAAAAAACACATAATACATAATTTTTCCTCCTATATTCATAAAATAATAAATATACAAAAAATTGTGAGATGAAAATATTATTTATTAAACTAATATTTCACTATCATGTAAGACAAAAAAGAGTTACCCATTTTAATCTTTAATAATGGAATAAAATGTATAAGAAATAAGAATAGAAAGAATAAGTGTTTCTAACTTCCTATTTTTTCTTCAGAAACAAAAGAAAAACATAATAAATATATCAATAAATTTGTTTATTTTTTATTATATTTAATTTATGTTTTATTATTTATTAACATTAAATGGTATACTTTATAAAAGAAATAAAAATCTATCTAATTTAATTTCCACTAGTACATATAATTTTAAATTTTTTAAAAATTTAAGGGGATAGGGGGTGTGGGCATGGCCCCTATTTAAACACTAAGATTCGTCCCTAGTTGTCATGAATTACTATCTTTAGTCATATTGTGCTTTCAACTCTAGATATTGCAGCATATAGTTAGCCATGGGTTAAAAATTGTTGATGGGTAAGTACAAACCAACTAATACTAGAGATTGACCTTGGTATTTGTTTATTGTCATGTCATATGATAGGGTAGTGATAAGTGCCCAATATCATATAACTTTGAGATGAATTTGGCACTTATTTTGTTTTTATTTTGTTGGATTTCTATATATATCACCCCCAATTTAACTTGTTTTGCAGTTTCCAATATCAATAGAGTCAAAGTGGAACAGTAAAGAAAATGGATGAATTTCAAGCAATCATGGAAAAAACTAGCATTGGTATAGCTGAGGGCAAAGTTAAGGCTTAAGCCATAAAAGCAAACCCATTGCAAGGAGAAACCTTAAGCATTGAACTTAAGGCTAAGTCATGAAGACTCCTTCTTTAAGAAGTTATCTCAGGAGCTACAACACCAAAGCATGAGGCCTAAGCCACAAAGGAAACCTACTTAGGAGGGAAACCTCTATAGTTGAAGCCACAAGTGCACTCATGAGCACTACCCTAGACACTTTATAAAAACATAGTTGCACTCTTGTTTAGATAGAATTTTGAGGGGGTTCTTTAGAGAGATTCTTTAAGAGCCTTTTGAAAACATTTACCTTTGTATTTTAGTGAACATTAATAGAGGGTAGAAGAAAAATGATTCTTCCATATCTTGTATTGTCTTTATCCTATATGAAGAGCTAAATCTCTCTAAGTGTTGACGCAATAATGTAACCCTTTGGAACTCTCTTGTATTTGTATTATTATATTTATCAAAGTATGCTTTCATTACATGTTTGTGAATTAGTTTATGCTTGTTGTTGGATGAACTAATCACTAATCTTATTTCACTAGCTTGGGATTGAGTGAGAATTGGTTCCAAGTTGTGGTCCAACTGATTCTCCTCCTGCTTTTAGATGCAAGAAGTTGTTATACCAGATCACCTAAGGAAGAAGTTAAGGCTCCCAATCATTAAAGCTTATATCAAGGCCAAATGAATTAATGCCTTGGATAATATGGACAAACCTACAGTAGGACCACAGACAAACAAACCTCTGGAACCCAAACAATAACACTTGAAGAAATGACCTAGCCAACATCATAGTTTGATCACTACCAAGAACAAAAGAAATCCTTTCATTCCATCATGACAATGATCTCCTATATGCAACAGTAGATGGTAGCCAGCCACAGGCACACATTGCCCTTCATCAAATTATATTTGATTTTGTCACCCAGCTTCAACAGAACAGACCAATTTTTTGCATCACCCCTCAATATTCCACGAGTTTGTGGCATGGCCTAGGGACAATCCACTTTTCCCAAGGGATATCAGTGGAGCAGCCAATCAAGGCTTTAAATACGCATGAAGATGCAGATGTTGCTCTTATCTCTGATGTAAATGTTGAAACTGAGATGCCTGCTGTTGAGCAACAAATGACCTAGTTTGAGCTCGAACTAGAACAGGAAGCAAAATAGGAGGCTAGAACTAAGGAAGAACAAGTTGAAAAGGAGGTTCATATTAAGGAAGAGACTAAAGAAGAGACAGAAGATGAAGAGGCTGATGAGGATGAGAAGTTCTTTGATGTGAACTCCCTAGATGAAGGACCCAATTGATCACCCCCATAAAAAACAAGTTCATTTTAAATTTTTACACTTTAAAACTTCTACATTTTAATTTCTACAACTTTAACCTTTCAACAATTTTTAAATTTCTACAAAAATGATTATGTATGAGCAAGCTATAGTGTCTTAGGTTGTGAATATGTTCATATGTTTTTATGCTTGCTCAATTGTGCTTTTGAAAAACTGGTTGGAAAAAGAATTGAATAAAAATTGTTTCAAGTGTGGCTGGTAATTGAAAATTTTGCAAACTTAAGGACAACATTGAATCTCATGAATTGAATTTGTGACACACATTGCTTAAACTAGTAACAGTACGAGATTTGCAAAATGAGTGAATCAACTAAGTGAGGTGAGAAACTCAAAACAATGAGAGCATGGGTGATTCAAATAGCCTACATTATACCCTACTGAAGTTTGTGCTAAGTCTCTAGTTTAAACTAAAACATGTGAGGCATGGAGAGGATCAAGGCATGTTTTAATGAAAATTCTAAACCAAGGGCTAAATAGCCAACACTACAAGAAAAACCTTAAATAATGACCAAATTTAGTGACCAAAAATAACTAGTCACTGTAGTGACCAATTTAGATACTAATTTATAAACTAAAAATTATTAGTAACTTAGTAACTGAACTAGTTTCAAAATATTAGAATTGGTCTCTAAATTGGTAAATAAAATAGTTTTTATTATGAATTGGTCTCTAAATTTATCACTAACATTAGTTACCTAGGTTTTGGTTACCAAATGAATTGGCTTCTAGATTGGTCTCTAAATAATTAATTAGAGACTAAATTAGTGATCAATTCCTTTGGTAGCCAAAACCTAGGTAGCTAATGTTAGTCACTAATTTAGATAACAATTTATAATAGAAACTATTTTAGTTAACAATTTAGCGAATTAATGATTTTTTATCAAATTGATACTATGATTATGTTAATTACAGCAATAAAGCAAATTATCCTTGTTAACAACTTCAATTTTGATGAAAAATATTTTATCTGTTGCAAGAAATTTAATGAAAATGATCAAATTGTATCAATATTTTAAAAACCGGGACCGAATTAAAACTTAAAAAAACTGAATGACCAATTTGATATTTTTGGTTAAAAACAGAAACTAAAAGAGTAATTAAACCATTAAAAATTAAAAAATATTTTAATAACATTCATAAATAAATTTACAATTTTGATAAACACTACATTTTTAAATAATAAAAAAAACATAATTTTTTCATTCCATTGTAGACATAACAGACTTTCAGTGTGTACAAGTTTAGTAGGAGATTGTTTAATCTCATAATTGGAATCCTAGCAAAGACATTTTGTGTGTTATTTCGATGCCGACAGCGGTTCATAAACTTTTTCTGCATAAAAAAAAACTGAGATGGTGTTGTTTTTAGCTCATTCGCAATAATCAATTGAGAAAAATTTCCATCTTTGCCATTTTTGACATATTTAAATTAAAAGAAAAATTATATTATCCCATTCAAAAATTCTCTAATATATATATATATATATATATATATATATATATATATATATATATATATTCTTTGTCTTTTTAATAAAATAACATTCACACCCTCTCTAATATTTAAATTCATACTACCTATTTATGTTTTCAGAAAATAATATTCACAACTTTTTATACTCAATTCATTTATTTTATTTTGAAAAACATATATCAACTAAAATTTATATAAAAATTATGAAAACTAAAATTCAAACATAAAAGCTACATAGATTTGTATAAACAAAAAATTTTAAAATGTTTATATGGATAAAATAAGAGTTAGTGTCACATTATCAAAAGGTAAATAAACAGTAAGTGAAATTTATGAAAAATATGGAAAACTAAACGTCTATTTAGAAATCATAAAAATTAAAATTTCCTTTTCAAAAATAAAAAATATATATGCTTTATATTGGGTTCCTTCTAAATTAAGATAGGAGTAGATAAGGTTATAACATTAGTCAACAATAAATGATATAATATGAGCTTATACATTACGCTATATTCATCTTTCTTAATAAGACATTCTAGACCAATGTTCTTTTCACATCATAATTCATAGTTTTTATTTATTATATAGTGTAGTACTTGAAATCAACTGTCATTTATTTCTGTCAACTTTCAATGACTACTTTAGTTTGAACGATAACATTGACAAAATCTTAAAAGATCTCATAAATCTTTTAATATCTTGCATTTATTTCAAACTACAATACCTTAAATCACTTAAATGCCTCAAAATTAATTGCACCTAATCTTTTTGGGAATAGTAACTCTTATATTGGTTATGTACTCAATAAGCATAATATTCTCAACTTCTTATGTGCGAAGTGCCTAATAATGAGTATTATAAATGCGGTTTATTTTTTTTCATTTTTTTTTTGTTTGAACTAAATAATTAAGTTCTAGTTTACCAACTACTTCATTTGTACTTATTTTGTAAAATTCAAATTAAAAATAATTATTTTTTATACGAATCAATTTATAATGTGTGAGAGTATTAATAAGAGTAAATTTTGAAAATTAATGTATAAATTTTGAGATAGATTTATTGTTGCAAAGTAAAATTAATATTTTTCTTTAATTTAATAAACAAGAAATAAATCTAATAAATGAAAATGAAAAATACATATTATGAATGTAAAATACAATATTTTTTACCTATTTCTATCCTTACATTCATCTTGTATCTCAAATGGAGACTAATGTTTAACTATTTTGCTTAAACTTAACCTAAATGTTTTCTTAAATAAGAATTTTGAAAAAATCATTCATTTAAAAATACATAGAATTTTCTTAAAAAATATGAAATAAATTACTTTTAAAATAAGCATAGTATAGACTAACACATTAAAAAAAAGTAAAAAAATTACTTATTTTATTAAAACAAGTAAGCCCATACCAACAATTTCATCACACACTCTTCACTTTCAATTAGAAATTCTTGATTTATCTCAAGGCATTAAATTCAAAGTTCTAACTTTTGGGTAGATGAACATCTACCCCATGTCCAATCACCATGCATTTATGACAAAACATACACCCAATGAAAAAAAATTTCTTTCACTAAACATTTTTGTGGAAATTTATATATACATACATATATATATATATATATATATATATATATATATATATATATATTTTTAAATATATAAAACAAAATATATATAAAAAAAATTATATAATTTTTAATAATAAGTTATAAAAAAAAAAATAAATATATAAAATATAAATAAA
>Ga0099822_1007131_pt1 | contig 14493 bp, 6 predicted proteins | sample CowpeawhiteBW_FD_76839 | JGI IMG/M metagenome (GOLD analysis project Ga0099822, IMG submission 76839) | Root nodule microbial communities of legume samples collected from California USA - Cow pea white BW | ecosystem: Host-associated > Plants > Roots > Nodule | place: USA: California | collected...
AAAAAAAAATATATATATATATATATATATATATATATATATATATATATATATATATATATGGTTACTTAATTAATTGTGAATATTTTAATAATTTAAACGAGAATGTAGATATAGCGGGGACGGGTGTTATGGTGGGGATATGTTCATCCCCATACCCATCCCCATTTCCAACTGAAAAAATCGGGGATTCCCCATACCCATATCCATACCCAGTCAATGCGGGGATTCCCCGTCAAAACGGAAACGGGTTCGGACAATATTCACGGGAACGAATTTATTTATCATCTCCAATCAAAACTAATTCATATATACAGCTATTAAAATCATTTTATCTTAAGAAATCTAATTAAAATAAAAAAGACTATAATCTAAATTAAATTATATTATTTTTATCTCACTCTTTTAACATGTGATGTGACTGAAATGAATTTACATAGTTTCAACCAATAAGCTTGTGAGTTAATAAGCTTGTGAGTTGCCTTATCTAATAAAATACCAATTATATTTAAAAATAAAGATATTAGAAAACTATTTTATTAAAATAATACATATGTTATAATTTATACATGAAACTATTATACTTAAAACTATTTTTTTTATTATATCTTAAAGTTTAAACTTGCTTATTTTACTTTTTATTTTTCTAAAGCAAACCAAAATTATCCTCGGACTCAACATAAATATGGATTAAGTGGATGAAAAAGATTTATAAACTGCTTGAGATAAAGAATTTGATGAGTGGATACAGATTTATTAAATAATTATTATATTCAAAAAAATTAGGTTTACAATCATTCTTACTATTTCTGTCAACAATCATTCTATTTATAATAAAACCAATCCTTCTACTGCTATCAAACATTTATGAAACAAATCAAAAGATCCAAAATCGATTCAAAAAATTAATTATAAAATAAAATAAATAAATACTACAAATGGGTTACTAGAAACTCAATTGATCAAACCATGAAACCTAGATAAAAAGTGACTTATCTTATCTATATTAAGAGACAAAATTTTGGATTTCTTTTTTAAACTATAACACGTGAATGAACAGTTCTTCTTCGAAGAAATCGAAACACCAAACTAATAAATTCTATAAAAAAAATCCTTTGGAAGAAAAAAAAAAGAGAGGTACGAAGGGAATGTTTTTTCAAATATAGTAATAATTATATTAAATGTAACTTATGTTTAATTATTTAATTTTTTTATATTATTAAACTTTTTATTAAATATTATATTTATAACTATACATAATTATATATTTAAATAAAATTATATAAAGAAATTAATTATATTGAAATAATAATAACTATTTGTATTATTATTAGTATTTTATTAAAATTAGTAATTATTAATTAACTTATATTCTTTTTACATTATCTTTTTTAAATGGATAAATAAATTTATGAAAGTAAAAAATAAAATTTAGATTTAGTTTAACAAACCAAATACATCAATTAAAGCACAAATATTATAATTAGTTTCATAAAAACATATAATTGTTAAATATTTTGTGAGTTAAAGTTACACGAACATTTATGCAATTAATATATTTTAATTACTAAAAAAGATAAATATTAAAATTAATTAAAGAATATTAGTTATAAATTTAAAATAGTTAAGTGTTTATTAAATTTAATTTTTGGATACAAACATTTACATTGCTATCTCAATTATAATTTTTATTTTAAAAATTTTAAATATTTGAAAAAAGAGTCATATTTATAAATAATTTAAATTATGTTTTTTTACTAAAAGTATAAATTAAAAGGTATAAATTTTTAAAAATCAAATTATATAGTATTATTTAATTCTTTTAATACACGTAGTTATACATGTAATAATATTAAATATAATTAAAATCTTAAAATTCTGATTTTTAGTACTTTTATTTTGTCATTTATTTAAGTTTTATATTTATGATAAAAAAATACATTTTAAAATAGCCCGTGTATTGCACGCGTATAAAAACTAGTTTATAATTTAAAACTAATTTATGATTGTGACTTCTTTCCTTTCTGAGCTCTGACAGGTTTCATATGATCGTGACTTGTGCTTCTGGACGGGGCGAGACGTTGATGTATGTTTTATGTTACATAATATGGGCATCATCCATGGCTCATAAAAAGGTTATGCTCATCATCCATGTAATATTGTCATTGTCAAATCACAGATTTAGGAAACAAAGCCTTTTGAATACACCATGTCCATAAAAAATAAGATAAGATAAATGGCTTAATTAGATAGTAAAGATAGAAAATATAAAGTGATCTTGTATTTCTTTTCACAAAATAAGTTCCTTTTCTGTATTGTTTACAGTTCTTTATGTGAAGACACTTATTTTATATATAAAAAATTAACCATTGTAAAGTTAGTTTTTAATAAGCTTATCTAATTTCCGTAGTTGTCCTAAACACACCTTTAATTTTGTGTTTAACTTAAACGGTGAAAACTGAATGAGTTAGAAGATGAAACAAAAGAAAAAAAAATGATAAAAAGTAAAATTGTTTAAATTAAGGAAAAAAGGTGAAAAATAAAAATAGAAATAGATTTTTTTTGTTGATTTTCTTTGTTGTGATTAATTAAGGAAAAAAAAAGGTGACGAGTAGAAATCATATTTTTTTTTAGATGTGTCCGAAGTTTTAAAAGTTCTTTTTGAGATTTGAACTAAGTAATTTGACACTTTTGAGTTAATCCCTACTTAATAAAATCATAATACTTTTAAAATTAAAGTTATTATCTTAATAGTGTTAGATTAGTTCAATTCGAAGATTTTGCAAAAGAAATTCCTAATCACATACAACAACCAAGACTTTTCATACTTTTTACAATTCCCAGTTGCACATAAACATGTTGAAATCATTTATCTCAAACTTTATCATTAGCCTCAATTTCAATTTTCATTCCAATCCTAATATCAAATTAGTCATACCAAGACATGTTCTACATTCATCATTACTTGTCATATAAAACCCCAAATCCAAGATACAACACAAACTTGTAAATCAAAAATCAATCCCATTTTCAGCATCAATAACCATCAAACATTTTAATTTGGTCATCTAATCATAATTTTAAGTTGTAGAATCAACAATTAAAACAATTACTTAGATAATAATTAAAAGTAGCTTTCCTCACTTAGTTTGACGATTCAAGGTTATCTAAAATGTCAAACTACCTTCAACTCTAAGGGATGCTCTATCTATACATAGAAACATCACAAACATGAAACAATACCATTATGATCATTGATTAATAGAGACTCATATTGATGACTCTAAGGTCACATGCAAACAAGTAAAGTCTACATACCAAGAGAAAGACATATTGGACCAAGAAAAATGATAGAAAACCAACTTATACTATTAGAGATTCTGATCGGTTATCCTTATAGAACTCAATACTCTGATTACAGATACGATTCTTGATCGTCAAACAAATGAGTAAGAAAAAAAACACCTAAAAAAAGTCAAAAAATTTCTAAAAAGTAGTTTCTAAAAATATATGTTTTAAAATAATGAAAATCGTTTATAAAAATTTTCATTTATATAATTCTTTTTAATATTAAAATAATTGAGTTTTATTATTTTTAAATCATTATCGATTCTAAAATAGTATTTTCACTATTTTTATAAATCATCTCTATAAATAAAATTGATTCTTATTTGAGCTTACCATACTATTTTGATAAACTTAATAATGAGTTTTATCACTTCGACTAATATTATCATCGTTAACGAACAAAAAATGTGAAATAATCTTATACAAACATTTAAAAGATTAAATTATCTTTTAAAATTTAAAGGACTGACTAAAAAACAAGATGAGAAAAAAAAGCTAATCAGAATAATTATCTATATCCCTTGTCTTTTACATATATAGCCATATAAAAAAATTATATACCAAGACTTGTTTGTATCCCAGAAAAAGTGAAGTTAGGAAAAAAGAAAAGGGTGAAGAGATTCCATTTTAATCAAGGGATATAAAAGTTAAAAAATCCATAAAAGTTGTGCATGAGAAACATTTCTCATAAATTTGAGTTAAAGGTGTGAAAAGTTAAAATAATACAACATTCATTACGTTGTATTCTTTTTTTTTACCAACAACTCACATTAAAAATGACTACAATAAATTAATTATAAGTATCACATAATTAATTATGAGTTATATATTTTATTTTCAATTTTTTAAAAATTAATAATAATAAAATATAAATAATAATAAAATTACATTTATTAAAAAAAATTAAAACAGTTCAGTTGAAGTGTTAATTACAATTATCATCCATGCTGAAAAATTCACTAAAAACATATGTTTCAACTCAAGATTTCTCTCACAAATAACTCTCAACTCAGAGTTGGTTACAACAAATCATAAAATATCTTATTTAAAAAAATAATTGTCGAACTAACTTTCATAAATACACCAAAACAGTTAGAGAAAATAAGCTAACAGTACTTCACACATCTGAGCTTAACTCTGACAATACAATAGGTAAAGGAAGTGAAAAAAACACACATTCTTAAGAGAAAAACACAAATTATCATCAAAGAGAGACGATGTTGTAGCATAAGATATTCGTAAACTATCATACAGTTTATCGTATCTGACTCTTTAGGACCTTTCGTAAGAATATTTTATTCATAAAAATATTGTTTTTTCTCACTTTGATTTATAAAATTATTTCGCTTAGACTACAATGTCATGTCTGTCATAAAAATGCAGTGAGCAACGACACTTTCTTTATTACTTTATTCTTTTCGCTCTGTTTTGGCTACTCAATATTCTTTCTTTTTCTTCTATAAAAAGCCCCCTTGCATCGTGACTTCGACAACCAGCAACTTCTACGTAGCATCTCTTCTTTCTTCTCCACAGAGACCAGACAACTCAGGCTTTTTCGAAAGAAAAACGCAACCACCAACATGGTTACTTCAGACAGAAACATGTTACAGAACTACGTTCCAGTTTATGTCATGCTCCCAGTAAGTCATGCACATGAACTAGTGTGTTTCTAGGCTACCCGTTAAAACAAATGACTATACACGCTAATTGTATCTTGTTTTGTTGTTTATCTTTCAAACTGCTGCAGCTAGGAGTTGTCACTGTTGACAACGTTTTTGCAGACCCTAATGGCCTCAAAGAACAGCTTTTGAAGCTAAGAGCAACGGGTATTGATGGGGTTATGGTTGATGTGTGGTGGGGGATCATAGAACAAAAGGGGCCTAAGCAGTATGATTGGAGAGCCTATAGGATCTTGTTTCAGCTGGTTCAGGAATGTGGCTTGAAACTTCAAGCTATTATGTCATTCCATCAGTGTGGAGGGAATGTAGGAGATGTAGTTAACATTCCCATTCCCAAGTGGGTGCTCGACATTGGAGAATCTGATCCTGATATCTTCTACACCAACCGTTCAGGCACAAGGAATAAGGAGTATCTAACTATTGGTGTGGACGATAAGCCTATGTTCCATGGAAGAACAGCCATTGAGGTGAACTAAGAGAACTAAAATTATCTTTCTTATAACTAGCATTCTTGTTGTCAACCCCCTAAGAAATTTTGCTACCAAGGAACGTATGAACGTATCATGCGTATATTTGCCTTCCAAAAATTGACCTGGCCTGCTTGATAATCTAATTTTTCCCATTAAAATTAAGAAGTATAGTGTTATTAATACTGACATGCTAAAAAACAAGAAAACTGATTCAGTCTATTTGGTTGAACTTGTCTGTTGTAGGTTTAACTTGTATAATCCTACTCCCAAAAGATGCTAACTAAACTGAATCAGCCTTGCCACTCAATCCTCTTTTCATCAATATCACACGTATGAAGAAGTAAATGTCAAAAAAACAAAAGAAGAATATTCATTCTATAACAATAATTTATTGTGTAACAATAAGCTGGACATGTTTCAGATAGACTTCTACATGTACAGATAGATATGGGAACAATGATCATGATTATCACACAGCATGTTTAAACTTGTTATTGTATGCAGATATACAGTGACTACATGCAGAGTTTCAGAGAAAACATGTCAGATTTTTTAGAATCTGGACTTATTATAGACATTGAAGTAGGGCTTGGTCCAGCAGGAGAGCTCAGATATCCCTCTTATCCACAAAGTCAAGGATGGCAGTTTCCTGGTATTGGAGAATTTCAGGTGAGTCTGGTCTTAGCTTTCAAAACAGAGTTGTTTCTCATCCAATCTGGGATTTGATTATTTGAACAACTGAAACATCATAAGAATGAAATTCTGCAATATGCAGTGCTATGACAAGTATTTGAAGGCAGATTTCAAAGCAGCTGCAGCAAGGGCTGGCCATCCTGAATGGGAACTGCCAGATGACGCAGGCCAGTATAATGATGTTCCAGAATCTACGGGATTTTTCAAATTAAATGGCACATATGTCACTGAGAAAGGGAAGTTCTTCTTGACTTGGTATTCAAACAAATTGCTGAGTCATGGTGATCAGATCCTAGAGAAAGCCAACAAAGCATTCCAGGGCTGTAAAGTCAAATTAGCGATCAAAGTAAACTTCATAGAACCTCAATTAACAGTCTCCTTAATTTTCTACCAGATGATTAACCTAACCTCTGACCATGATGACAGGTATCTGGAATCCACTGGTGGTACAGAGTTGAAAATCACGCTGCTGAGCTTACTGCTGGATATTACAACCTTAATGATAGAGACGGATATCGTCCCATTGCAAGAATGCTGTCTCGCCATCATGCCATTTTGAACTTTACGTGTCTTGAGATGAGGGACACAGAACAAAGCTCAGATGCCAAAAGTGCACCACAGGAGCTCGTAATGCAGGTAATGCAATAATTTTTCGCAAGTTAAAAGCTTGTTCTGCTTCTTAAAGATAATGTCAAGTTTAGATGCTGTATTATAGAGGTTAAATTGCCAAACATGAACACATGACAGGTATTGAGTGGAGGTTGGAGAGAAGACATCCTAGTTGCTGGAGAAAATGCACTTCCAAGGTATGATTCCACAGCATACAACCAAATCATACTGAACGCAAGGCCACAAGGCGTCAACAAAAATGGCCCTCCAAAACTAATGATGTTTGGAGTGACATATCTTCGCCTATCAGATGATCTACTGCAACAATCAAATTATGACACGTTCAAAAAATTTGTGCTAAAGATGCATGCAGATCAGGTCAGCAATTTTTATGCATGTACTTATAAGAAGATATTTTGTTAACTTTCTTCAAATGCATAATTACCTTGAAGATTGCTAATCCTGTTCCCCTATAATTACAGGGTTACTGTGCAGACCCTCAAAACTACAATCATGTCATAACTCCATTGAAGCCATCGGGACCAAAGATTCCCATTGAGGTTCTTCTTGAAGCGACTAAACCAATACCACCATTCCCCTGGCTTCCAGAGACAGATATGAAAATTGATGGCTGATTTCCAATGGTGCTAAGAGTACTTAAATAATCTGCTGGAAATAATAGATACCGTTCAGGATATAAATAAAGCACCCAGCCACCAAAATCAGCAGTATAATGCCATGAAGTAGCAATGTCTAGACATCTAGGCAGTGTTCGCGTGTGTACTTTTCATGTGTGTATTCCTATATATAAAGTTAATAAACTACTTTATCTGTCTCTAACATGTTGAAATATGCTCATGCAACACATTTTGTGATCAACTTACACCAGCGTACGATCTTAGACCCTTCTTATTATTAACCAAATTTGATTAAGTGTTTAAAACAAAATTAATCTTTTGAAAACTATATGGGCCAATCCAAATACTGTAAATTATATCACAAGTACCTTATCCAGGGGAATAAAATCTTATTACAAATTAACTTTCCGTAATAAATAGATTTAGAAATAGTATCTAGATATGAGAAGAATAAATATTTTAGAGCTCAGAACACATGAATAATTAACTTTAGAGAGATCTCTAACTACAGGCAAGTAACAAATTTATGACATATATTAGCAATGATGCTTTGGCATACCACATACCTATGTGATAACGCATACATATTGAAGTTTTATTGAATTTGGGTTTCATCCTATATCGACTTTCATTGCTAATTATTTAAAATTTACAAGACATTATTTTCTTAAAGTCCTTGTCTTCCTCAAGTTTTTGCTGAAAGTGAAACCGCAGAACTAGTTAAAATAAAAGCTTCACAGATATTTGCAAAAAACTATAAGGTTAAAATTTCCGGGTTGGTTAAGAAGATGGGTGGGGGTGTAATATAAGTTTGATTTCACTTAGGTTACATGTACTAGAATTTCTAAGCTGCATTTCTTTTTAATGGTTCATTGCCATCATATTTTAGTTCTCCCTGTACTCCATTATTTAATTTGTCGTTCTTTCTATTTCTGTCGTCTGTTGCTCCTAACACACCTCTTGTATTCTAAAATCCTTCCATTCTTAGGTCTTTCCATCTGAGTTGTCACCATAATCGGGTACTATACTTCAAAAGCATTTTGCTTGTGAATAACAACTATTAGAGAACTTACTTGGCTGTGGCTGTTGTTAGGACTTCTAGAGAAGCACACAGAAAATGATTTAGTGATGAATATATCATATCCATCTATTTTAGCACAAGACAAAACGATTCAGATGTTAAGGTATGATGTCTGGTTGAATGTGAGTTTGACATGCTCGGTACAACAGCAAGGAGGGAGTTGATTTCTCGTGTACAAAGTACTGAAAACTTGAGTTTCTTTTGAACTTAGAAAATTGTCTCCAGATATTGGGGCTTTGAGGCAAAACAAGACACTTCAGATTATGGATAAAGTGCTGATTCATCTGCAATGCTAATGGCGAACTGAAGATGCCACATTTTGTATTGCAATTTCCTTTCATAAGTAGCTTCTTTTTCTAGCTATCAAATTTCCATGGACCAAATTTTGTATTTTCAGTTGAATTTTATCAACTATTTCATCAAACTTCCATCAGCTCACCAATATCCACCACATGAGCATAAGCCATCTCTAAAATGATGGAACCTACTTATATCTCGCATGATAATCTCCCGATCTGTGAGCTTAGAAATCATTTTTATTACTGTGTGGCAATCTCCACACACACGAAGATTCTTGGTTATCCTGATTGTGGTTCCCGGAGCAGTGGTAATAAGGGCAAAAGCAAGTGCCAACCTCTCGCTATGATTCCACAGCATTTTCTCCTTTATTTCCTCCTCAACATCGAAAAGAACTGAAGTAGTGTCAGGTTTGTATCCAGCTTTCTTCAGCTGCTCATTCAAGTCTTTCAATTTCGCGTAAATATCATCCGACTGCTGGTGGGAAGTATCCCCAACAAAAAATTGATGAAACATTTTATTTAGCTCAACAAAACTGTAACTAGGTGCTTTCTTCAATCTGCTTTTTTTCACCAATGCCCTCACATTTTCTACATCCTTCCACCGTCTCTCAGCAGCATAGATGTTGGAAAGGCAAACATAGCCACTCGCTCCATTTGGATTCAATTCAAAAAGCTTCTGCGCCGAGATCTCTGCTAACTTGACATTCCGATGCAATCTGCATGCTGAAAGAAGAGCAGTCCACACATCCTCATTGGGTTCTAATTTCATACTCTGTATAACTGCATATGCTTCATCTAAGTACCCTGCTCTGCCAAGTAGATCCACTAAACATGCATAATGAGTGGGTCCAGGGTCTACATTATAGTCTCTAGTAACTTTATAGAAAATTTCTTTACCCTCATCCACTAATCCAGAATGACTACATGCAGATAAAACTGCAGTGAAAATGCCCTCATCTGGAGTTACATTTGTACCTAACATTTCGTAAAAAATGGAGACGGCCTCTCTTCCCCTCCCATGAATTCCAAATCCAGTAACCATAACAGTCCAAACAGCCAAATTTTTCTCAGGCATCTCATCAAACACACAACACGCACAAATTAAACTCCCACAGTTAGCATACATGCCAATAAGTGCAGTTCCAACAGCTACATTCACTCCATAGCCCCTCTTAACACCATACGAATGAACAGACGTGCCCAACCGCAAAGCCGAGATTTGATTACAAGCCCCAAGCACTGAAATCACGGTCACCTCATCCGGCACTTCACTTCCCTCAACCATCCGACCAAAAAGCTCAAGAACTTCAAAAGCATCCCCACGTTTCTCATACCCGGATATCAAAGAATTCCACGACACAATATCCTTCACTATTAACCCTTCAAATAACTTCCTTGCACAAGATATAGACTCACAGTTGCAGTACATGTCAATAATTGAATTCACTAAAAACCCATTATACACTTTTCCATTCCCACCATTTCTAACAACATGACCATGAATCTCTTTCCCCACCTTCAAATCCATAACATCCCCGCAAGCGGAGAGAAGAGCAAGCAAGGTGGTCCCATCTCCCACAACACCAACCCTTCTCATCTCCCCAAAAATCTCAAAAGCTCCCTGAGTCTCACCATTCTTCACACACCCCGAAACCATGGTGTTCCAAGAAGTCAAGTCCCTGAGAGGCATTTTATCAAACACCACCTGCGCAGCTGCCACGTCACCAAACTTTAAGTACATTGATAGTATCGAGTTCCCCACGTAAACATCCTCCTCCAACCCACCAACTACCACCAAAGCGTGAACCTTTCTACCAATTCCGCGAAGCAGAAGGTCCCCACAGGCCTTCAGGACAAAAGGGTAGGTGAATTTGTCTGGCTTCTGTCCAAAACGCAACATTTCACGGTAGAGAACAAGGGACTTAGTGGGAGAGTGGTGGCAGGCGTAGCCCCTGATCATGGAGTTCCAGAGAAACGAATTCTTTAGCACAATTTGGTCGAAGATGAGTTGGGCATGGGGCATGTGGCCGCAGGCGGCATAGCATGCAGCAAGCTTGGTGGCGAGATAGGTGTTGTGGCGGAGGTTTCCGCCGGTGGTGACGTGTGCGTGGAGTTGCTGGGCTTGAGTTAAGGATTTGGAATTGGAGAAGGATTGCAGCAAGCTTCCACATTCTAGAGAATTGAGGGTGGTAGTGAAACAAGGTTTGGGAAGAAGAGCTGTTACCTTGAGTAGTGACATTGAGATTCAGGATGTTCTTCCATGAATCAAGACAAGAGTACCAGGAGCAAGTAACAGGAATAAAAGTGAAGGATTCTCAGAAAAAAAAAAATGAAAAAAATTAAGTGCGATTTTTTTGGAGATGCGGGGTATCGATCCCCGTACCTCTCGCATGCTAAGCGAGCGCTCTACCATCTGAGCTACATCCCCATTTGATTTTTATGGTATATATTTATTTATTAATATTATTAAATATATATTTTTACATTTTATCTAATTTTATTACTTAATAGCACTGTTTCATGTCTAACCAACAAAGTATTATTAGTTATAATGAAAAAAAAAAAAACTTTGGTGTATTCATAGGTGGGTTAAAAAAAAATTTTTAGTCAAAATTAATTAAGTATTATTTGATTCGATCTATTTGTAAAAGATGATTACAAAATTTTACTTCTTACTTAACTTCTCGAAATACAAATAAAAAATCAATTTTTAAATTTTTAGTTTAAATTCTCCCCTTATTCGTTTATTCCTTGATGACTTTACCTTGTTATTGTTTGTTTCTCGGTTCTCATAGTTATGGCATTTTGTTTTTCTCTTATGAATTGGTAGTTTGATTTTCCTTTTCTCCTTTTGACTTTTGTCCAAGAAATTCTCAGATATTTGCCATGTTTCATCGTTTGAAAAACTCATGAAGGTAATCTCAATTTTCATTAATTAGTTCTTTAAGTCATTAATTAGCACTATTGTTTTGACTTTATTTTATCTTGCTAGATTTTTTTCAATGTTGTTTTCTGTGCGCATTTGGTTATAAAAATAGATGCAGTTTTATTATATTGAAAATCACAAGTCAAAATGTTTTTTTTTTCTTTTCTCCAAAAAAGACAGAATAATAGTTATTCATCTTTACCCACTCATATACCTCAAAAGTTTCACCACAAAATTCTAAACTTAAAGGTACAATTGATAGCATTCTTGTTTTACTAACTTTTCAAGCATATATGGTTCGAGGTAAAACAATAATCTGCACTATAAAGATAGGGGGAGTTTTATTGAGCTTTTAAAAGCTTATAATGACAAAGTTGTTACTTTAGTGTTCAAAAATGGTCCACAATGCAATATGTACATATCTTAAAATTCAAAAAGATTGACGAAATAGTAGGTTGACTTTAAAAAGATTATTTAATAGAATATAAAACTTTTTCGTAAAACTTTTCATTAAGGAGATGATGAATAAAAGGTTTAATTGGGAAATTTTGCTTTTGACTGGATATGAAAAGAAAAGAAAATGGAGTAGTATAAATATATAATAAATGATGTAATAAACCGGAAAGATATTGATTTGGTTTTTACTTATATCTATATTTATATCTATATGTTGTTATTATTTTGTTTATTCAAAAAGTACCTATTTGTATTTTTTAATTTATTTTATAAAATTATTTATAGCTCCTTATTATGATTAGGGATGTTAAAAAAATTCGTATTTCCAGGTATCCGCAGATAAAACCCGCAACGGGTAGGAATTGGATATTAAAAATGGATATCCGCAGTATTTTTTATACTCGCATGTTAACGGGGCGAGGACGGGTATCATAGTATCCGTACCCGTGCATACTCGTACCCGCTATACTCTAATTTAAATTTTAAAAAAATTATTAAAACACTAACACATTTTGAATGAGTTATTTTTTATCAATTAATTTTAAAAAATCTCTATTTATTTGTAAACTGTCATTCAACACCATTTAAATTAGTTATTTTCACTATGTTTAAATTTTATAAAGGTTATGCATTTTATTTTTATTTATAGTTATGGTTAAATTTTTTTATTAATTTTTTTTTTTTAAAATACCGGCGGGTACTCGTGGTTATCCGACAGATACCCACACGAATATGGATACGGGTACATGACAGATATTTATCCAGCGGGTAGGGTACGGGAGAGCTACTACCCGTACCCTACCCACCTCGTTGATATCCCTAGTTGTGATGTACTTAAAACCTCAAATTTTCATCTTCTGAATTTTTGAATAGCCTAATTCAAATTTTATACTTGACATATCCATGTTTTTATATGAAACAAAAAGTTATAATATATAAAACACTAACAAAAATAAGTATATAAAAAGAATAAGTTAAGACAATAAAATCTTGTTTTGGTTGTCAGGAAAGTAAAATCCATCTTAAACTTGTATTACCTAGAAGTTTCAAGTTTCTTTCTTAAGTCTCAACTTTTTTCATAAACATGTAAAGTTTATTTTGAAATTATACGTTAATAAAAGCAATTAAAAAAATTACTATTCTTTTCTATTAAAACCCTAAATCCTAATTTCTAAATAAAAGCAAGCAAAAGAAACACATTTCTAATCCTAATACAAATTCAACAAATAGAATAAAAACAACATTAATACAAACGGAAAGGAAAACACCCTATTCAAAAATGAAAATAAAAAGATTGGTATACATGAGATTCAAAGAATGAAATTTATCAAAAACTCGCAAGAAGAACTCTATAATATAAAAAGTAAGGACAAACAACGAGTAAAATTAATGACTGAGAAGTCACTAAGAGATAAAAGAAGAAAATAAAATAAAAATTGAAGTAAAAAACAAATAAAATAAGAAAATACAATCAAAATTGAAGTTACATAAAGAAAAAAGAATAATATAAAATGAAAATTGAAGTCACACATATATAACAAGAAAATAGAATCAAAATTAAAGTCACATTGAGATAGAAAAAAAAAATCAAAATTGATTACAAAAAAATAATCATCATTTTTTTAACAAAATTATAATTTATTAAAAAAAATTAATTCAATAGATAATATTTTTAATACAAATAAAAATTGACAAACACTAATAATAGTTTAATTAAAATTTATTATCAAACATAAACTTAAACACATATTAGTATCAAATGTTTTTAAGTTTTTTTAGTATAATTTTATGATTAATTTATTAGAGACATATCAGTATCGAAGAAAATTTTAAAACTTTTTTATTAAACATAATTTTATAATTAATTTAATAAAAAATATTAATATTTAAAAAATTCTTTTATAGAAAATATAAAATAAATGTTTTACTTGTTTTATCCGGTGACCCACCTGCACATTGTATATCAGTGTAATTAGAAATTGTGTTACAGTCAATTTTTTTATGAACAAAGTACATATGTAGAAAATCAACAATATCAAATGTAATTGATAAATAAATAACTTGAATTTTTAATTATGGTTCGAAGATCACTTTGTGATAATGTGTATGAAAAAAACAAAAGACAGGTAAACATAATTAGATAATCTTTAGACATAAAAAGAATTAGTGTTCGATTATCATTTGGTGATTTGTTATATATATATATATATATATATATATATATATATATATATATATATATATATATATATATATATATATATATATATATATATATATATATATATATATAT
>Ga0099822_1007133_pt1 | contig 14490 bp, 7 predicted proteins | sample CowpeawhiteBW_FD_76839 | JGI IMG/M metagenome (GOLD analysis project Ga0099822, IMG submission 76839) | Root nodule microbial communities of legume samples collected from California USA - Cow pea white BW | ecosystem: Host-associated > Plants > Roots > Nodule | place: USA: California | collected...
ATTAATGACTTGATTAATATTGTTGATTTATTTAATTTAATTAGGTTATTAAATTATGAAATATGAAATAATTATTATTTGAGTGATTTAAGTTATTGTTGTATTTATAATAATTATTTAAGTAATGTAAGTTATTTTTTTATTCATTTTAAATTTTAATATTATATTTAATGTTGGGGATATGTGTATATAACCAAGTGGCGCGTATTATGATATGAAAAAGCATGTGGCTTGGTGGTTAATGTGGATGTTGTTGTATAAAGGTACAAGGGTTTGATTTCCAGGTAGCTTTAAAATGATTAAATTGTGTTTCTTTTTCTTTCTCTACTTTTTGGTGGGGCCCACAAAAAATTCTTTAGTTTTCTCTCTCCTGAAGTTCGTCTCCATACGTAAACTACATGCTGCATGGTTTTATTTCGATTCCTTTTTTTTCTCCTTTTATTTCTCTTTCTGTTACATTGCAGCAATATTCACTCTAGCTTCTGTTTTTCTTTGTTTGCTTGGCTGCTACTTATTCTAAAGGAAACAAAAACGACTTTTGGTTTTATTTCTAAGATTTTAATGGAAAAGATTCTAATTTGTTTTCTTTCTTTTCTTTCCATTCTATAGGTCTTCTCTTTTCCTTTTATCCATGGTGCAGGTTTTCTTTTATTTTCACGCCAATGGCAAAGTTTTCATCTTAAAAGCATATGGTGTGGCGCTACCCATTTTCTACACTGCACACTTTTCGTAAAATGAAGGTTACTACTTCGTGAACCGTTGGATCGAGCTGAAATTTTAACAATGGATCCTTAAAACATAGTTCTTGACTTTAACCGGTCGGATCTTTAATCAGAGATCTGTAGTGAGAGTAGTTTATATTGCAAGGTACTTCTAGTTTTGTTGTTCACGACATTGACCTTTGTTTCTTGTTTGGAGCATAACTTTCTCTACAGTTATTCAATTAAGTTGGTTATTGTTGCATTTGATTCTTGATTCAATCGTCTTTAATTTGAATGTAAATACATAATTTTTGGATTTTTATACAAGCTGCAGTTTGATTTCCAAAATCCCAAATCATTTGCATAATGTGTTATTAAGTTGGATTGGATAAAAATTATAAGAATTGGTTATTTTCCAAGAGAGAGAGATGTCAGTGAGGATGTTATGTTTGGTTTAGTATGATTGTTTGGATGTTGGGGGTTGTGTGTTTGAATGATCATAATGCTAAAGTGTTATTTGAATGAGATGTTGAGTATTGTTTGTCATGTTTTATTTACAAAATTCTTTTATATATCATTGTTTATGGTTATCTTACCCCTATTTCTTTGTTTGTGTGTTTGTTGTATCTGTGATGATCATATAACGTGTGTGTTATACGAGAGCAGATGATATTGCAGATAATCTTGGCATGGAGTAGATTAACGAGAGGCTGGGGTGGACTCGGGAGTTTTTATAATATATTTAGTTGTGTTTTAAATCAGATACTAGAAATTATGTAATTTTCTTTTCGTCGCAAATGTTATTGGAAGTTTTTTATAAAGTGACGGTGTGAACTGTGTAATTTAAATTAAATTAAAAGTTTTTATTAGTACATTTTCAATGTTAATTCTTTTTCCGCTAAACGCAAAAATTTTCTAACATTTCATGACGTCCCAAAAATTGGGGTGTTACATTTTGGTATCAGAGTCAAGTTTTCGAAAAAACTTTAGGATTGCGGGGAATGAGCTCATCTAGTTGATGTTGTGACTCTGAACTGTGTTGTGAATTGTACTTGATTGAGGTATTTATTGATGGTTTCTTATGGTTTGGCTTGTTTAATTTGTTTGGTGATAATTACACGGTATGTAAGGTATGATTGGTAATGTTAGTGTGATGCATGCTTGGGTGAGATGCTATGTTTAGTGAGTGTTATGGTGATGAAGCATGTTATGCTTGATTGTGTGTGTGATATGTAGTATGAATTCTCTCCTATCTGTAAAACCAGGTTGCACTTGTATCCATAGAACTTTGGTGAGTCGGGTAAAAGGAAGGTTTTGTTCTATTGTAAGACTTTGGTCTAAGCTTAGTAACAATGCTCTTGCTAGGTTTTGGTGAGCAAGCAAGGGTTGTTGCTTATGGGTCTTAGGGAAAGTAGCGTTTTTATCGGGTTTTGGTGAATAGGTAAGATTTGTGCTCTTGCTGGGTTTTTGTGAGTAGGCAAGGGTGGATGCTTGTAAGTCTTAAGGACAATAGTGCTCTTATCGAGTTTTGGGGAGCAAGTAAGGGTTGTAGCTTGTTTCCTCCACGAGGCGTTGGTGCGCAGGAAAGGTAGAGTGGTTGGGTATGAGGGAATGACATACCATTAGATATTACTTGCTAGTAATATGTTGTTGATTGCATGTTTTGGGTTTTGGGAACATGTTTCTGGTTGTTATCTTTGATGAGTTATGCATATATTGGATCACGCGAGGTGAGTTTTATGTGTGGGTAATATAGTGTTGCATGATATCACAATATGATTATTTTTCTATATGAGATTATTTGTGTTAAAGGTATGTAAACATTTCATGTTATTATATAATTATTTGGTAATTGTTTTGTTTTGATAAAGTTAAATAACGATATGGATTCTACATATATATTTTTTTCTATTTAAAAATATTGTGAAAATGCATAAGGAATAAAGCTATGCGTGAAAAGAAAACAAAGGTTGTATGTAAATTATTTTATTTTATGAATAATATTTTACTTACGTTAATTCATGAAGGATTTTTGCTTTCTTGGTAAGAATATTTTGTTAGGAACTATGAGGTTTTTATTTTATATTGTAGTGAATGTTTAGGTGTACAAATTGTTTTGGTATGAGACTTTTATTTCATCATGTGATTGCGAAAAATTTTAAGCATGCAAGATATTTTATTTCCTGAATAGAGAATTTTCGAGGACAAAAATTTTTGAAGTTGGGGAGAATGTAAGATCCGGGAAAAAATTAGAATAAAAGGAAAACACATAGGAAAATTAATGGTTTGATTAATATTGTTAATTTATTTAATTTAATTAAGTTATTAAATTATGAAATATGAAATAATTATTATTTGAGTGATTTAAGTTATTGTTGTAATTATAGTAATTGTTTAAGTGACGTAAGTTATTGTTTTATTTATTTTAAATTTTAATATTATATTTAATGTTGGGGATATGTGTATATAACCAAGTGGCGCGTATTATGATATGAGAAAGCATGTGGCTAGGTGGTTGATGTGGGTGTTGTGCAAAGGTACAAGGGTTTGATTCCTGGTAGCTTTAAAATGTAAATTGTGTTTCTTTTTCTTTCTCTTCTTTCTGGTAGGATCCACAAAAAATTCTTTAGTTTTCTCTCTCCTGAAGTTTGTTTCCATACGTAAACTACATGCTGCATGGTTCTATTTTCATTCCTTTTTTTCTCCTTTTATTTCTCTTTCCGTTACATTGCAGCAATATTCACTCTAGCTTCTGTTTTTTTTATTTGCTTGGTTGATACTTATTCTAAAGGAAACAAAAACGACTTTTGGTTTTATTTCTAAGATTTTAACGGAAAAGATTAAGATGAATTAGTTATAGATTAAAAGGTAATGTTTTAGGGGAGGAGATATAACAGTTTTAGGGTTTCTAAAATGTGAGACAAAAGGAGGAGAGGAGTAGACGAGAGAGGAATTATGGAAGAGACTGCGGAAGAAAGGGAACGTAGGTTGGAGGTTGCTAACAAGGTAGGGGAAGCCAACCTTGCTTTCTTCTCTTTTTTTTCTTGTTGTTCGGTGAATGAAGCTGACCATGTTTCCTTTTTCTATCTTTGCTTAGTAACGAAACATTTTGAAAACCTTGCCATGCGTTTTCTGTTGCATGGTTTTGTGTGCATGGTCTTTCCATTTTTTCTTTTGGCTTTGTGCATTGGATTTCATTTAATGTGATGAGATATTTGAAAAAAAAAGTGTGTTATGGTTATTGCATTATGGTGCAGTATTTTCCCTTTTGGGTTCTTGATTGGATTAATTTGTTTTCTTTCTTTTCTTTCCATTCTATAGGACTTTTCTCTTCCTTTTATCCATGGTGCATGTTTTCTTTTATTTTCACGCCAATGGCAAAGTTTTCATCTTAAAAGCATATGGTGTGGCGCTACCCATTTTTCTACACTGCACACTTTTCATAAAATGAAGGTTACTACTTCGTGAACCGTTGGATTAAGCAGAAATTTTAACAGCTGATTTTTAACACATATTTGTTGACTTTGATCGGTCGAATCTTGAATCGAAGATCTGTATTGAGAGTAGTTTATATCGCAAGGTCCTTGTAGTTTTGTTGTTGACAACATTGACCTTTGTTTCTTGTTTGGTGCATAACTTTCTCTATAGTTATTCAATTAAGTTGGTTATTGTTGCATTTGATTCTTAATTCAATCATCTTTAATTTGAATATAAATACATAATTTTTGGAGTTTTATACAAGCTGCAGTTTGATTTCTAAAACCCCAAATTGTTTGCATAAGGTGTTGTTAAGTTGGATTGGATAAAAATTATAAGAATCAATTATTTTGCAAGAGAGAGAGAGATGTAAGTGAAGATGTTGAGGCATGAAGGTGTGCAAGGATGTGATTCACAGTGGGAGAGTGACGTGAATAAATGGGTTATGTGATTGGTGGTTTTCTTGGTTTTCATGGGTTGCATGGTTATGTAGTTTAAGTGGTGGTTTGAGGATAATTACTTGAGTGTGATTTTATACTGTGTTTGAATGAATGTCACTTGTTAGGTTCATTGTATGAATGTATTATTTGATAAGTTGATGCGTTTATGTTATGGTTTATTTCACATGCATGATGTGATGGTGTATATTTTGTTGACAATATGTAATTCTCATGGGTTTTATGTTGGGAGTGTTTTGCCTTGCCTGAAATCTCTTGGTGAAATTAAATGTTGTGTGAGGTTTTCCGTACCTAGGAACCCGGTGAAGACTCTTTTGCCTGTGTGAAGCAATGGAAAGGTGTCCTCTTCGCCTGTGTGAAGCAGTGGTAGAGGACTAGTTCGAGTGTTGTACCCTCTCGCTTGTGTGAAGTAGTGGGGAGGGGAAAGATGTTTCACCTTATTTAGGCTCGTTGTGAGTATAGTGTCCGGTGTGCAATGCATCGACGTTTTTACTCATAATTCCTTGAGAAATAAGGGAGACAATATGGCTGTGATAGTGGGACACATCAAACCATCTGTTCTAGGATACTAGATGTTGTTGTGGGGTGAGAGGCCGTGGAAGATTTTAGATGAATGTGATGCTATGTTTGGTTTATTATGATTGTTTGGATGTTGGGGGTTGTGTGTTACATCAGAGGTCAATAATAACAACCTTAATAATTAACTAACACAATTCAGCTTCAAAACAATAATCCAAGATCCTCTTAACATCTGCGTTGAATTTGGCGAGAGTGATTTTAGGCTGGCACTTTAGCAGTGACTGATGCATCATTGTCTCTCTTCTTGTTTAACTCACTTTACTCGAACACTTTGTTGAAGTGTGGCTGCTACAAATTTAAAATCATGTTGTTCTTGGAATTGTTGACCTGAAAGTCCATAGTGTATCTACTTAGAGTTAAAAGCAAACTTAATGTAAAATCATAAATAGTCTTCTTGGAAGAAAGTTGATATACAAGTTGAATCTTAATGAAAATGATGCAAAACTATTATGTGGATTTTACATTGTCAATGCAAAATAGATGTTATTGATAGGTTAAAGAAACACAACAAACTTCACCCATACCAGGATGAGTCCAATAATATTTGTAGGATGCTCATAAAAGACTAGGACTTGGCTATGCCCATTCTCCATTATCAGATTCAGCAGATACCTTGATTACAAAAGTTATACCTCACATTGATAATTTTTTTAGACACCTTTTGTCCTTACCTATCAAGCTTTGAAATAATATCAACACGAAATGTTTTTGTTATGAGAGTCATGGCATCACTAGCTGTCTTCTCAGAGTTACAGTGGTCCAACAATTATCGTTGTTTCATCATGTCTCAGTTTCCCACCTTTTCCAGCGTAACACAAATCATGACGAGTGTTCAAATGGAGTCTAAAAACAATTAGAAGAGAAGAAGATAACCTACAATTACATTATTCAAATTGAAAAAAATATGGTTAAGAACTGCAACACACTGTTTAAATAAATGGATAGCACTACAAGACTTCAATTTCAAGTGAAAATGGAAAGATAAACACATAAATTATAAGTGAATGATTTGTTTAAATCCAAAGCATCATGTAGCTCTAACACAGAGTGTCTTCAACTTAACTCTATGGAAAAATGGCTTTATGTCGATTTCCCTGCAAAAATTCCAGCAACAATATTTAGACATTTTGTATTCAATCCAAGGATATTTAAGAGGAAACTTAAAATATATTAACCATTCTGTATATAGACAAAACATATAATAGAAAAAAGAACAATGTTTTTTTTTATATTTAAGAATATTTTTCATATCAGTACTTTTGTCTATATATTCCAATGTTGTCTGATTAGGTATGTTGAGTCTCATTTGACTAAGCCTTTTATGTTAAAAGATTTCAATTCTTTAAACTAAAAGTTCATACTTTTACCTTAAAAATATAAAGGACAAAAACATTACATCACAAAGGTTACTTTTTCCTTAGACACCAAAAGATGTGTGTACCTAACGAGAAATAAGAAGAAAGGAGAGATAAGTGATTAATATAGTGCAAGAAAATAAAGGGAACATAAATAAATGTTTATAAGTTGAATAATAAAAAGTGTTTTATGTTATGTCAAACCACATTGATTTCTTAACATTATGTTATGTTAAGGACAAAGGTTCTAATCACTCATACCTAACCAAATCTAGAATAAGTTCTTGTGCAATGGCTTTATGAATATAGAATTACAACCTTTATTAGATTTGTTTATCTCCTTTTAAGGAGTTTTGTTCATTTCTTCTAAATTTACTTCAGTAAGCTCTATAAAAAGCTTATGCTTAAAATGAATGATTTATATCTAACCTACTCAGTGTTTTCTTTGTAGAATAGAAGAATGAATAAATAACTTTGCTATCTTGACTTTAGGCAGTTCTTCATATTATTAAGCCTAACAAAAAATTCATTATTAGAAGGTATTGATTTATTCTAAAATAGCTTGAGAAAAAAGTCATTTGATGCATCTAAATTATTACATTCAATTTGAAGATGTAGGATAGAAAAATGTTACAGATAGAATACTTTCCGGAATTTATTTAAACCCATGTTATTAACCGTGTGATGGTTAAATATTAGAAAAAAGGCTTAAATATATGATTGAGAGAAAAAGACAGAAAATGAAGACTCCTTTCAACTACTATTGTGTCCATTATTGTGTTCTCATTTTTAAATAAGCTAAATCGACACACTTGATGAACGGACAATTGTTTTAGGAAAAACAAAGGCAACTACTACTACTTCCCTTGTAAAATCAATGGCAATTATAACATCAAACAATACTGGAAATCAGGGCTTTTAGTGGGAAACACACATAGTGATTTTGCAATGATGCAGGGAGATGAAATCAAGGAAACAAAATTGAACTCAGATGAAAATTAAAGTAAGGATATGAAATCGAAAGAGAAAGTGATAAAAAGTGATGAAATCGAGATTGAAAGAGTCATGAAATTGAAATCGAAAGCACTGAGAATGGTGTTTCTTACCGAAAGCTTCTTCTTCCTCATAGAGAGTAAACACGGGGAGAACGGTGTGAGACACGCAAGAGCTTCTTCTTCTTCGTCCTACGGTAATACACTCACAAACAAAGAGAGAAAACACATGGAGAACGGTGGTTGGAGGCACGCAAAACTTCTTTTTCATCTTAGGGTATCACACTCATAAAGAGAGAGAAAACACAAGGAGAATAGTGGTGGGAGGCACGTGAAACTTCTTTAGGGTAATGGACTATGAAAAAGAAAAAAGGAAAAAAAAGTGAAATTCAAAATTGACTAGGGTTTCTTAGAAAACCCTGATACTTAACAACGACTTATAGAACCTCCATTATGTCCATGTTTTAGTAGAGGTTATTGTAACCCCAACTAATTAAACCCCACTAAAATCATATATTTTTGTAATGTACATTCTTAATTGTACATTGCAAAATGAAAAATAAAAAATGCATTTCATAATGAGTGGTTGTGGCAAAAGAAGAAGATGATGAGTGGGGAACATTGGAGGTGGAGGAAGAAGCGAACACCGATGGAGGTGGAGAAAGAAGAAGGGATGCCGATGAAGGTGGAGGAATGGGCTTCGGTGGAGGTTTAGGAAGAAGATAGGGGTGTTGGTGGAGGTATAGGATGAAGAAGGAAGACCAACAGGGATAGAGGAAGAAGATAGGAGTGTTGGTAGATGTGGAGAAAAGAAAATGGGGGACAAGGTGCATTGATAGAAGAGGAAGAAGATAAGAATGAGACATTTCACAATTTTATGAGTTTAGAGGTGTTGGATATGAAGTTACTTCTCCTAGTAGAAGTTCCAACAAGTAGAGCTTCCACGAAATCAAAAAATTAACTTTACATATACCCAATATCCGCTAATAATATGTTTTCGAACAACTTCATAAGAAAAAAAATCAAATTATATTTTCAATTCTTTATCTTAATTTTTAGATTTATTTGAATCTTTCTATTTTATGTTCTTAATAGAATCTGGGGCACAAAACTTTGAATAGGTGGAAAGATTCAAGTTATTGCTTTAATGTTTGCGATGCCTGGAACCAAATCCCTCATTGTTCAGAGAGGGAAGATCCACCTACCAAGACTCTATGATGCTTAAGTTATTAAAAGAGTTTTAGGATCAATGTGTGTAGAGAAGTTAGTACGAGAATGTGATTGTACTTTCTAGGGAAAAATCTGTTATAAAATAACACATTAAAAAAGCTTATCATATTTACAATGTAACAACATCAAAATAATAATAATAATATATTATGTAACCATATATTTTGTCGATATACGGTATAAAAGGATATTTTTTATATAATCAAACAAACGAGATTTGACCATATATTTTGTTAATATATAATAACTACTCCAGAAATATCTCTGTGAATATTATTTACACTTTAGGCCAATGATGTTAAATAGGCATTATTGGGTCACATTCTTTAGTATATTTGTTGCATGGGGTATGTACAGAAGCGCTATAAGGTCAGAAGTTTGATTAGTAGATGGAGTGAACTTGTTGTGACTGTAACTAGCCCTTTGGTCAAATTGTAGTCGGCTTTATGTTTTCAGGTAGATTTAGTTCTTGTGACTATAGGTGGTTGTATTTGACATTGAGGTAGTTGGCTTATTGACATAGGTGTTGTCTTAGGCATTTTGAACTACCATCTTAGGCAAGTTTTGTGCTGCTATGTAAAAATGCTTTGTGCTTATAGGCTTTGTGATGTTGTGAAGGAGGCTTTGAATGTGTTGTCGTCTTAGGCATGTTTCTTTGTATGTGTTGTTGTCTTAGGCAGGCTTCGTATGTATTTCCATCTTAGGCAGGCTTTGTATGTGTTGTCATCTTAGGTAGGCTCACATGTTGCTGAAGCAGGCATTAACTTGTGCTACCAACTTAGGTAGGCGCGTCTCTTGTAGAAGCAGGCTTTCTACTACCAACTTAGGTATGCTTGTGTGCTGCCGAAGTAGGCTTTGTGTTTCCGACTTAGGTAGGATTGTGTGTTGTCGAAGCAAACTTTAACTTGTGCTATTGACTTAGGTAGGCCTGTGTGCTTCTTGAGCAAGCTTTAACTAGTGCTACTAACTTAGGTAGGCACATGTTCTGCCGGAGCAAGCTTTAACTCATGATACTATCTTAGGTAGGCTCATGTGCTACTGGAGTAGGCTTTATCTTATGCTACCGACTTAGTTAGGCTCATGTGTTGCTGAGGTAGGCTTTACCTTGTGCTACTATTTTATGTAGGCCCAGGTGCCACTAGAGCGAGCTTTGCTTATGATACCAACATAGGTTGGCTCGAATGCCACCAAAGCGGCCTTTGCTTATGCTACTGACTTAGGTAGTCTCTAGTGTCGTTGGAGTGAGCTTTGCTTATGTTACAGACTTAGGTAGGCTCATATGTTGTTATGACAAGCTTTTCGTTATTTGGAAATTTGTAATTGTCGTGGTTAAGACTAATTTTGTATGTTATCATCATTGTGAGATTAATCATACCTTCGTCTTCGAGTTGAAATTGCATCCTTGTTGGAAAATTCCAAGTTCTAGTGAGAGAGATTCTGAAAGAGAGGGGATATGCATCACCCTAGCCATCCAAATGCACCACATAAAGGAAGTTACTTTTCATATGAGTTTATGGGTTATTTTTAACGCATTTGAGATAGTTCTCAAATGACTTTTCATTCGACCTTATGTGTTGGTCTTAACATTTTTAATATAGTTTTTGAATGAGTTTTCATTTGAGCTTATTATCATCATACTAAATATTTGTTGTAACTATATAGTTTCCTAAGAGTAGTAGGATAGAGTCTATCCTCTCAACTGATTATGCTCCAACAGTAAGGTCAATTTAATTATTATGGCCATGCAATGCAAACCATATAGGGTTTCCCAGACATATCTCAAAGTAGTCTTGAAAAGGAGGAACGCAACTAGTCTTGAAAAGGAGGAACGCAATAATGAATTTGCCTACATGTAATATAATTCTATCTAAGAAATAGTACGATCATTTATGAATTTGAATCCTCAAGAGCCACAAAAAAAAATCAACGAAGAACACAAAATAAGACATGGATGAAGGATGCCACAATCTAGTAGATTGATAGGTCAAGTGAAGATTCACCACAAAGATATTAATCTTTGATAAGAATGAAAGTTCTAATTCAAGAACCAAGAGAATTATCTCATAAATAATGCAAATGCAAATAATATGAGTCTAAAATGTTTGCATTAGTTTTTGGTACCTCTATTTATAGGCACATAAGTTTAAGAAAACCTAGAAACTCTAAAAGAAAGTCCAACTCCAAAAACGTAAAAAAATAAACTAAGTTCTAGAAGAAAGCTCAAAATCCAAAAACATAAAAACATAAATTAATTTTTCTAATAACAATTCTTCAAATGTGCTCATGATCTTCATGTTCTTTAAGTTTCCCCATTCGTAGAACATTATAAGCTTCAATGAGATATATGTTTGATCTTTGACATTGTTATAAATCCTTCAAATTGAAAATGTTCTTCCTCAAGTTCTTCTTATATATGTTTATCAAGTTCTTCTTATATACATTTAGGAGATAGTAGAAGATCCTACGCACACAATCATATACGATCGTTTCTGCATTTGAATCTTCCAAAGGGACGACAAAAATAAATTAGAGAAGAACGTGGAATAAGATAGAGATGGAGGACACCCTAATCTAGTAGATTGATAAGTCAAGTGAAGATTCACCACAAAGATATTACTTTTTGATAAGAACTTGAGGGTTAAGCCAAGACAAAGATAATCCTCTTTTTAATGAAATAAAATTCAATATATGACTAGAAGTGTCTACATTAGTTTTTGGTACCTTTATACATAGGCATATAAGTGTAAGAAAACCTAGAAACTCTAAAAGAAAGCAAAAAGCCCCAAAACATAGAAATAAATTATTTTTTCTAAAAACTGATTTTTAAATGTGCTCGTGATCTTTATGTTCTTTAAGTTTCCTCTTTCATGGCACATTATAAGCTTCAAGGAGACATGTTTTGATCTTCGACTTTGTCATAGATCTTTTGAATTCCAAATGTTCTTCCTCAAGTTCTATTATATATATTTAGGAGATAATCCTCTGTCATACCCTCCTTTTTTAAGAGAATTTGTTCTTAAATTCGTACCACTTGAAGTTTAGGAGATAGTCCTCTATCATACCCTCCTTGCTAAAGAGAATTTGTCCTCAAATGTGTCTCACTTGAAGATTCCTTATCAACATGGGTCTACTATAAGCCTTTTTATCGTATATGAATTATTATATATAGGGTGAATTTGTTGCATCCATGTTTGCTATATTCGCCCTTCTTTTCGTGGAGTAATCTAGGTCAGAAAGCCATGTGCTAGACAATAAGAGCAAATTGGCATCTAGAAACACTTTCTTTGAAGCAAAAGCATTCCTACTAGCCACTTCACGATTCTTTTTGCCTGTGGAGGTTCTAATAGAAAGGTGTGGCTGGTGGGTTGTGCATAATCACTTCTATCTCAAGATACAAAACAAAGACTTGTAACCGAATGCCTCCTACTCTTAACATTATTCTAAAGAAACCTATCAACACGTCATTTCTCCACTTTTTCAACCATGGATGGTAGGGTTGATTGTTTTTTCACAAATGGGACATATTTAACCATTAATTACCAAAATGGGCAGGTAAGAAAAGGTAAATGCACTAGGACATATGATGATTTTTGTAAAAAAAAAGTATTACTGAAGTCGTCAAGACTGTTGACAACTTCCAATTCATTTCAAAAAATTGAAAAACTTGAAGATGCATGACGACTTTAACTTATGCGATTTCCAAATAAATTGAAAGTCACCATGAGTATTGGTAATTTCAAATTGAACTAAAGTCACCACTGGTCTTGGCGACTTCACTAGATATGAATTTTTGCCCCTGGCTATGTTTCAGTTACTAGACTATTTCCAATAGGTTTTAGAAATAACATGACAACAATGTGATTTAATTAAAAGATGTTATTGATTATATTATGCTCTTAAATACATTTGTCTTACAATGCCATACAAAACCTAACTTATTTAGAAATATGTTTTTGTTTGTGAGTTGCGAAATTAGAGCTCACTTTTTTCATTGTTCATCTAAGGAACATCAATGGAGATGGCTTCTGGTCCATTTCATCTCCAACATGAACTCTTAGGAACTATCTTTCCAAACATAGTTCATGAATTCATTGAGGAGGAGGGCATGTTGTACATTCCAAATGAAGAAAGAAATTCTAAATCGAGCTAGTAATTTGTTGCATATATGAAGGTTGCCCCATGTATAAGTTCATGCATCAGAAACGCCCAAGCCATCAATCAAGGTAAAGTCTTTATGCATCTTAACTTTTTTCAAATTTTCAAAATCAACTAGAAGGTGTCAGCACCCCTATTGACTTCAATTATAATTTTTTACACAAAAGTCATTATATGTCCTGACGACTTTACCTTTTCTTCAATTTACATAGAAGTCGTCTTGAGTTCATACGACTTTGTAGTTGAAATAGCCAGGACTCTTACCCCATGTCATGTAATTGTTTTTTACCTGTCCATTTCGGTCGTTAATGGCTAAATCTACCCAATTAACATAAAAATAACTCGAGATTGACAATTGGTCAATCTAGACCCGAATCTCTTGTTGGAAAATTGTTCAACCATTTAGGTTATGGATCATACTAAATCTTCTCTTTCACTTATATAAATTTCCAGAGGATAATATTCAGAGAGGTTAGTTGCATGGAGCATGACTATGCATCCACAACAGTGGATTCCACACTATGGCAAATATCCTGACCAACGATTCTACGTATAAACCAAGGTCTAGTACAATGGATTATGATGGCACGAATCGTGCAAAGCTTCCTTAATGAAGGGTCAAGACTATGGTTCAATGTGTCAATATCAAGAATATTGGATAATATACGTTTGATAGGTAAGCAAACTTGCATTGAGATGCATCAGTTACACATTCCCAAGGTGCATGCAGACATGTTCATATGTGTATGCTTTCACCATTATGCTTATCTCTACACTCAAGTAAGCCAGTAGAGCTGTCAATTTAGCCCATCCCATAGGGCTAGGCCATAGCCCATGTGGGCTAAGGCCAAAAAAGCCATAGGGAAAAAAAGCCCCCCACTAAAGAAGCCACAAGGTCAAAAATCCCACAAAAGTCATCCAGGCCAGAACTAACCCAAGGACTTTCTTCTTAAACATGAAAAATATATTATTTTTTAAAATATACTATAAAACTTTTAATCGTCAGCTCAGGGGCAACAAATTCCGATCGTCAGGCCAGTCCGACAAGTTTGGGTCATCAGACCCCATCAGCACATCCAAGTTGTTGGGCCAACCCGACCTATCTGGGTCATCATTAGAGCCGTCAAAATGGGTTATAACCCGCGAGCCAACCCGGCTCATCACGGGTTCGAGCCGGATTGGGTTGAAAACAAATTACAAATTTCAGTACAGGTTAAAAATGAACCCAACCCATTAAGAACCCGGCTCATTCGGGTTGAACACATCGAGGTCTCGCTCAAGCTAGCCCATCTCGCTCAGGCAAGATTACTCTAGCTCAGGTGAAAGGCCTTCGATTAGGCGAACCCTCAAAACAGAGCTCCTCGCTCAGGCGAGAGCTCCTCGCTTAAGCGAGAGCTTTTCGTTTTGAGTGACCACCCAGCTCTCCTAGACGAGTTCCGCAGAACCCACCTGCTCTCATGCATGCCAAACCAGATTCAAACAACACCATGAGCACAAACAATGTATTATCACACAACAAACAATATATATCAAGCACCCAAAA
>Ga0099822_1007139_pt1 | contig 14482 bp, 7 predicted proteins | sample CowpeawhiteBW_FD_76839 | JGI IMG/M metagenome (GOLD analysis project Ga0099822, IMG submission 76839) | Root nodule microbial communities of legume samples collected from California USA - Cow pea white BW | ecosystem: Host-associated > Plants > Roots > Nodule | place: USA: California | collected...
ATATATATATATATATATATATATATATATATATATCGATAAATAAATTTGAAAATAAATAACAAAATTATTTAAAAAAAAAAAACCGGTGGGTTTCGTCAGGCGTGGCTGCTGACCAAACAAAAAGATGAAAATAAAAATGAAGTGGTTTTATATACTATATACTATACTATAGAGAGACATTTGAAATTACCCAACAAAAAAGGGAAGGCAAAGAGCATTCCCAATAGCAACTGAATTGAAATGAAAACATGACGTTAGCAGTTAGGGCTTTACGGGCATTGAGAAAGAGCCGCAGAGGAATGCCTCACTTCTTCCCAAATCCTCACCGTTCCTGTTTCATCAAACATGCACATTCAGATTCAAATCCCCTACTCCTCAAATTGCTTCAGGTTCCCACCTCACACATCAAAACGACGCTGGATAAGGAAATGCCTTATCTTCAAAGCTCACACCTTTCCTGGGATTTCCTTGTTATCTCTCTCTCCCCTTCTTCTTCTGACAAAGCTCGATTGGTACTAAGACTACTCTTCTATTCCTGTTTTCCGTGTCATCAATTTCTTAACTGTGCTCATTTTTGTTTGATATGGAGAAAAATTAAGCAAACAGGTTTAACTTTGGAAATACCAATCACCTAGAGCTTTCCTTATATTATGAATCTACTTTGGACGATTGAAATTGTTAAATTCATGATACATAAATGCTTTTTAATATATGAATTATATTTTTAATTTTCATTGAACGGTTAAATAGTTAAAAAAAGATTATTTTTAGTTATTGATTAGTAAAAACAGAAGTTAGAGACTAAAAGTAGATGAAGATAAAAACAAGATAGTTTGAAAGAATTCAGAGGAATTTGTTTCACTAGTTAGAGACTAAAATGCACATTTGAAGTAGAGAAAAGAGAAATTATTGGTGGTCATTATATTCGAACTGTGTATTCTAATTCATAATGCTGCATTCGATAATCCACGGATTGCGAAATGGCAAATTGGTTGGTTTAAGAAATTTTTAGATGAATTTTTTGTAACCATTTGATAACGTATACCCATTTTTTTTTTCTAGAAAAGTATCATAGCAAGTTATAAGATTTTACTAATGTACCAAATGTACAGCTTGCTAAAAGGGCCTTTTAATTAGCAAGTTCGAAAGGAATTTGTAAATTTATTCACACTTGGTTCTAAACGACATGGTTTTAGTGTGACTTGTTTGAAGCATTGTCAAAGTATACCGGGTAAAAATACGTTTTGAAAAACCAGGTATGTGTGAGAAATTCTTCCATGCCCGTGCATTTGTGTAATGTGGTTACAGTTTCTCATTTATGTGACCAATTATGCTTGGTGAATTGACTATACAGGCTGTCATAATCAATACTCACTTGTAATATTATTGGGTATGTCAGGTTTTGGAATGGATTTTGGATAAGATGCTGAAAGAAAATGCGAAAGACTGTGAAATCTTCTGTAAACTCATCTTTCTATGTGGAAAGGTGAAGGACGTACTGCTAGGAATGCGTGTGTTTAGTTGTATGGAGGCTGTTGGAGTTAAACCCAATTCCATGGTTTTCAATTCCCTTATAAGTGTCTGTTTGTCATCCTATAATGTTGTCACAGCACTTAGTTTATTTGAGATCATGGAGAGTTCAGAGAGCTATAAACCTGATTTTCATACTTATAATATGTTTATTTCAGCATTTTCGAAGTCAGGGAATGTTGATGCCATGTTAGCTTGGTACTCAGCAAAGAAGGCTGCTGCTGGATTTGGTCCCGATCTTCAAATGTTTGAATCCCTTATATCAGGCTGTGTTAATTCTAGAAGATTTGAGATTGCTGATGCAATTTTTGAGGAAATGATTACTTGTGGAATTGTACCTAGTGCATCTATTCTGGAAAGTATGCTTAATGGGATTTGCAAGCAGAAGAGATTGGATCGAGCAGAGGAGTTTTTCAAGTTTGCGATTGATTCTGGATGGGAAGTAAACGAGAACATGGCTGATCAGTTGGTAGCATTGTATCACCAACAAGGGAAAGTGGAAGAGATGGAGGCGCTACTTGAAACTATCACAAAGCCCTGCGTAATTACTACAAGTGTTCTTGCGCGATTTCATTGTGGGATTGTGAAGATTTATGCCATGTTAGATAGGTTGGATGATGTAGAGTTTGCTGTCGGTAGAATGGTTAAACAGGGGTTGTCATTCACAAGTGCAGATGATGTTGAAAAGGTCATCTGTTCATACTTTAGAAGGGAGGCGTATGATAGACTAGACGTATTCTTGGAATGTTTAAAGAGTGGCTATGTGCTTAATAAATCAACTTATGACTTGTTAATATCTGGCTATAAAAGAGCACACTTACTTGAAAAAGTAGATCGAATGATGAACGACCTGAAATCAGCTGGTTTAGCATGATGGTTATGTGGGTCTCTGGAACCATCTCAGGCGAAGAAGAAACAGAGGCATTAAATGTAACTACCTGTTGAAGCTTATGCGTCATTCAGTTCTAAACACCCTCTATGTCATGATTACAGACGAGCTTCACTCAGCTCCTTACATTTAGCATTTTGTTAGCAGCCAGTGAGTATACTATTACTGTCAAGTAAATTTTAAAAGTTCAGTGCCATTTTACCGCCTTTCCCTCTTTATCAAGCTAAGGGATTGTGGAAGGGTTTATTGTATCATATTAAGAATATAATTGACGGAGGGCTTGTATTTTTGTCTGGTATTTGTCTTCAACAACTTCTTGTGTTCTTTTTCTTTATATTTATTTTGGACGTAGTGATCTCACATTTATGCAGCAAAACTAAAATAACGATGGAAAGAAATTCCATATATCATGTCATATTAGGATATTACAGATGCTTCTGAAAAATTATATTTTGTACAAGTGATCCTTGCACAATTTTATACACAGAGGTCATCCTCTATTCGATTATAAGTTATTAAAAGCATTATTGCAACAGTGCAGTTTTTCCGTTTCTGTCACTGGGCTGTGTAGCTCTTTTGTTCTCTAGTTATTGCGACGTAGTTATATTATATCTAGCCCTTACGCTTATAAGTAGATCATAGATGTCGAAGTTAATAAACTAATTGGCATTTATTTCCTCCGTTTCCATGCATCTCCATGGATGGTAAGAAATGTCAAAAATATTTCTCCATATAGCTTTGTCTGAAAGATTTCAGATTAAGTGATCAGAAAAATTCTTGGATTGTCTTATTCGAAAATTAAAAAATAGTGTGGTATTTCAGATTGTAAATTTAAATTTGTTAATCTAGAATAAATTTATGCCTGACTTAAGTTTAGATCTATTATATAAGGGTATAAAGGTATGTCTGTTTTATAAGGGTAAGCCTCTTTTATGTTTGACTATCGTAGAATATATGTAAATCTGTTTTAAAAGTCTAGCAATGAGCTTTTCACCCTCACCTTTCCCCGTATGAAAAAAGTTGCAACTTAAGTTTTCTTCTCCGACGATGAAGGTTTTGCGTTGTGGGCTTGCATTGATACTCAAAAGAAGTGCTTTCGTCATTTCCTATGGGTGTTTACTCGTGGAACAACTTTCTTTGTGAGCGTGACTGCTTTTTAGAAACTCAAGGTTATGCATAAATGTTCCATTATTTTGTGTTGAATATGAGTTTTTTGGTTCAGGGTTTATACTTTGTTCAAATTTTTTATATATTTTATATTTGCATTACATTGTTGTGTAATGTCTTAGAGGAAAGGCCGTTACTTTAACAACCACATTTGACCGTGTTTGTCTTACTTTTTAAACACGTTGGAGCTGATACTATTTATGACCATATATTTTTGTCTTCATTCAATGTTTAAATTTGTGGATTTAATTGAATTTTTGTATTTAAAATATTGATTGAATCAAAATTTGTGATAGTTGAGCTTATTCAGTTTATGAGATAAAAATGGTTTAAAAGGTTAAAGGTGATTTTAGTTGCATTAAATATCTTGGATATTCTAATGTTTGTTGATGCAGTTGAAGTTAAATTTGGTTCAATAAAGATGTGAAATTGAATTGTTCCGAGTTACAAAATAAGGCCAAATTTAGTAAATTCTAGAAAGAAGTATACAAGGAGTTGAATGCACCCCTATATTGTACATATACACTCCCCAAAATCTACTTCAACATCTTTTATCAATTAAACTCAACTCAAGTAGGTCATGTCAATCTTTCACTCATTAAATTGACCAATCAAAATGCACCATGTTAGCAATCCTCACTCAAACATCTAAGCCAATCACATCACACCACATCATCATCTTCTTCCATTTTATCAAATATAAACCCTAACTACCTTCAACCAAAAAGTTGTCGCAACCTTGCCAAAATTCAATGGGTTATCAGGAGAGAATCCACGTAAACACTTGAGGCAGTTCCATATAATCTGTGAAAACTTTAGATCTCCCACGATCACTCTAGAAACCTTAAAAATAAGAGCTTTCCCTTTTACTTTTCAAGGAGTGGCCCGGGATTGGTGGTACTACTTTTCAATAAGAATCGCCAATTGGGAAACTATGGAAAGACTTTTTCTTGAGAAATATTTCCCTGCATCTCAAGTAGCTGCCATTTGTAGAGAAATTTATGGAATTAAGCAGCGAGAAAGAGAAACCCTTAGTGAATATTGGGAAATGTTCAACAAACTCTGTGCATCATGTCCTCAACATCAAATACAAGAGTATTCCCTCATTCAATACTTTTATGAAGGCATGAATTCGTCAGACAAACAATGGGCATATGCTACAAGCAGATGATATTTTCTGGATAAATTGTTATAAGCTACTAGAGAGTTGATAGAACGAAAAGCATTTGATAGCCAACAATTTGAAACAAGATCAAATTCAGTGTCGTCATTAAGGAGAGTTCACAAAGATGAGACTTATGCAACAAATGGGAAAAAAGATAGAAGAAAGAATATATGGGTTAGAGAAAAAGCTTGATGAGATTGTAAGCTTGTTCAAAACTTCAACTTCACAAGTAGCAAAGGTGTGTGGAATTTGTACTTCAACAAACCATTATACTAACGAATGCCCCAACTTAACAAGAACTATTGTGGAGGAACCCATCTCAAGCTTTTGCTACCAACTTGTTTGGAGGAAATAGAACATCTTAGAATAATTATGATTTGTCCTCCAATAGGTATGATCCAAGTTTAAAAGACCGTCCAAATCTGAAATGGACTAATCAGTAGCACGAACAACCCTATGTTTCACCTCAAATTAGACAATAACCATAACTAGATGTTGCATCGATGGTAGAAAAAATTATAAAGATGGTGGTTGAGCAGAATGTTGAAATAAAGAAAATGATTGCTTACTTGACTAAGAGGGTGGAGAAGTTAGAATCTAAAGTTAATTAAGGATCAAGTGAACTACCTGCACAAACTGTGTTCAACCTGTGTAAGGTAAGTGCTATTACTTTAGGAACGGGTAAGTAGGTACGTGGACTTGAGGATGCCTAAGAGGATGAAGATAAGGAGACCGAAGTTTCACCCATTGATAAAAGTGGAGGATTAGTTGAACCAACACAAGTTACATCTAAGACGCCTATGTAAGTATTGAAATGGTTGGTTTAGCCAAAAAGGGGGGGTTGAATTGGCTTTATAAAACTTTTTGAAAGCTTAAGAACCCTTTTTCGTCGAATCAAACTGACCACGAAATTAAAAAACAAATGCTGCAAAGTAATACACTTTCAATTTATTAAAAAAAATAGCAGATTAATCTATTCATACCCTATGATTCAACAAATTAAAATCTGAAATCAATCGGCTAACATTTTAGGAAATTATGTAGAAACGCGAAATACACAAAACTCACTCAAGCAACATGTTTTTTCAATCAAGATATGTTCCAATCAATATATCCAACTTGATTACACTACCAAACAACGTAAAAACGCATGCACAATTAATAATGATTAGTTTAAATGATTTTCTTGAGATTTAGATGATGCACAAGATAGAGAAAAGAAGATCACACAAACAATTTTATACTAGTTCACTCAATAACTAAACTACATTCAATTTATCAGGACAACCTAAGCATGATGATGCACTAAATAAAAATTTTTACACAATCCCTCTAAGATTACACTTTTGATAAAAGAAACACCAAGATTCTTGAATCCCACAATAATCTTATCCCCAACATTGTAAGAATCTCAGTTACAGACATGGAATCACACCAAAAGCAATACAAAAGCACACGAACAACAAAACCTGATGAAGGCTCTTGCTAGTCAACCAAACACGTATTCTTCAAGCTTCAACCAAGCCAAAATGCTTCCAAGATCAACCAAGATCTTCAATCTATAGCTGCAACTGTGTGATTCAGAGAGAGAGAGTTTTCCAGATACGTATGACTGCTTTTCGTGCTCAAAAATATCAATTCATTCTCATCTCTCTAAAAACTAGCTTATATATCTTGGTCATAAGTGAATTCAACAAGTTGATTTGTCCATACAATTCAACTGATTGAATACATTCATACCAAAACTATATGTAACAAGCCTTTTAACTTGTTAAAAACCTTTTTAACATATTAAAAAGGACACATCTAAGACAAAACAACATCTAACCTATCATATAGTATACGAATCTAATACAACATCCAAACTTCTTGTTCTTCACGTCATTTTTAGATTCAACAAACCAGAAGCTTGATCATCAATGCATTTTCATCAACCTCATATGAACTCATGCACTTGCTTCATCAAATCCATACACCAAGGTCATTTGTGCTAACAATCTCCCCCTAATTTGATGAAGCCAATATTCTTAAGTTGAATTGATGAGGCAAGATCCATTGAGAAACCTGAAAAGCTTTTGCATACAAGAAATACACACACACACACACATACGTATACACACAAAAGCACACATGCATACACTTCACATATATACATGCTCCCCTATCACTATTGTGATTTAAAATCCAATTTGCAGTATTACTTAGTTCTAGTAGTTTTTCAATTCCAGTTTTAATATCCAAATCGTGTCATATTCAATTTTTCTCAATTTCACTCAATTTACCCACATTTTCTCCCTCTTTGGATTCATCAAATTAAGGCAGTGCACTAGTTATTTTGGAAAAGATAAAATTCCATTCATGAACTAACATAACAAACTATCAGAACAATTGATAGTAGATACATGCAGTGAAATAGAAAAATAGATACTGAAATAACAAACTGTAGTTGAGACTGATATAATCAGTCGATTAAAACCTAGAAACAAAAGACTAAAAAATTGGAAGCAAAGAGACAAACACACAAATGCAACATTAAAGTATTACACACTAATTATTGTCGTAAACAAAGATTTATTTTTTCACACACACACACACACACGCACACACCGCACTGAAAAAAATGGACTCTCTTTTTCTGGTTCCATCTACTCATACAAAAGGCCTATCTTGTCCATTGTCAAATATACCGAAGATCCACCAGAACGAATCTAAGGTCATTAGTGTGTTAATGGTCTCTTCATCATCTATCATTGCAATTGCGGGCGACATTTGCTGGTGCATTGGGGTCTTTGTTTCTGACCTTCCTATGACATTAACCTCTACATTGTCTCTATCTTGGCTCCTTTTGTTGCCTACACTTACAAGGTTCCTCACTTCTTTATATTTTTGATGCTTTGATTCTTTTTTACGTTGGCCTGCTCTTTTCTTTTTTCTTTGTCTCAGTGTTGAATGGTGAAATCACAAGGACATTTTGTTAGGTTTTTGAATTTAGATTTCAGTTTCGGGCTTTGTATGTCAATGTTTCATATGTGGTAGTAAGTTACAAATGTGGTTTGGGAATACTGAAGGCGTTGCTTTCTATAGTGTGTGTGGGTCATGGTTATCTTAGAATAAAAAATATGTTTACATTAGCTTCAAATGCATGTGGTGTTTTCCATTTGGGCTGAACTTGAGGATGTTTGTTTTAGTTGAGATTTTCCAAAGAGAAGGGATGTTATCGGTAGGGGTATACATTTAAACCCGAAAAATATTTGAACCTATCTTCTAGAAATTTTATTAGTAGGGGTATAGATTTTGGCTTAGTCCCTAGAAATGAAACCGACTGCAAACCGAGTCTGGAACTATGGGTTGGTTTTGTTTGTTAAGATGTTGATTTCTTAAAAAATCATATACATGTTCGTAAAAAGTATAAGGTGTAAGACCCACTATTTTTAAATAATTAAATAAATAAGAATTTAATTAAATGAGGGTAGTGGAAGCCTTTATGACAATTAATGCTAACCTTTATGATGTGGAAAAGTACTAGCTCAAATGGTTGAGAGTACTATATTGTGTGAGAGGACTTGGGTTCAAATATTATCATGAAATATGACATGGTTGAGTTGGTTGTGCACTTGAATTGCAATTGTGTGGTGATGGGTTCAATTAAACCTTGGCTTGGACAAAATAACTTTCTCTTTGTCAAAACCCACTTTGGTATGGAGGTGAGGAGACGCAGAAACCCTAGGAGGCAACTAGAAAGGGCTGAAAACCATGTTTAATAGGAAATTAATAGTCTTAAATTCTTTTTTTATATGAATTTTCGTTTTACTACATTTAACCCCAATTAAGACATGATTAAGAGACCAAGCAAGGGAGAGAGAGAGAGAGAGAGTTAGTGAGGCTGCCACTGAAGCATAGAGTGAGGAGAGGAATTTCAGAGGGGCACGGCAGAGGGAGAAGGGAGTGTTGCAAGGAGGAAGAACAAAGGAGTTAGTGCAACTCAAGGAAGGATTCAAGTTTTGGCAAATTGAGTTGAGAATCTAGGTTAGGGGAGTTCCTATTGCTTGTTTTAATTTTAATTGTGTGTAATTGTAATGTGCCAAAGGTGTAGGATTGCATATTCTGATTTTTCTCTGAGTTTCAGTCGCATTTCTGGAATTTTCCAAAAACCGCCTGACGGTCACACGCGATCTGCCAGGCGACACAAGCTTCAGACCTAGTTTTTTGGGTTTTCTTCATGAACCGCATGACGACAGAGGATGATCTGCCAGGCGACACGAACTGGGGCGGGTCAATTTTGGCTTGCTTTGAGTTTTGTGTTATCCGTAATGCTGTCAGAATGACCTATATGCGTGAATGAGAATTGTTATGAATGAAATTGATTGTGTTAATATCTATATGTTAATTGTAAGAGTATTGCATGAAATTGGGGAAATCAGGGTTTCTGTTGAGGTTGAGAATGAATAAGCATGCTCCAGGTCTATGATTGGCGCTCTAGTTTTAGTGAAAAGATATAAAATGTATGAAGTATGAACTTTTGATAGTGTGTGCAACTGTAACTGTAATGATAAAATGGTCGATGCTGGAATTGTTTTTTTTTTGTCACAAAGGGAGGGAGATTGTTATGCTCTGCATGGCGGCACCTAGATTGCCGCCAAGCGATACACCAGGACAGAGGATGTCTCGAGTGGACTCTGCGAGTTGCGTGCGTTAGGGTCTCGCGGGTGATATTCTGCATGATTTGGGTTGATTGGTAGGGGGTTATTCATTTGAAACGGGTGGGGGAGTACATTACCATGCCTATAAGGGAAAGAGGAATGGAATCAAATGCATGAAATAATATAAAGGTGTTAGTAGACAGAATGTGATGAATTGAATGCGTTGAAATGTAATTATATGTTCACTGGGGTATTGATCTAATTTGGAGATCATAGGTATAAATTGGTAAAATAAAGTAGTCATGATTGTTTACTTTTTATCTACGTATAAAGCACAGTTTGAATGATGAAAAACTGTTGTGGAATGTAATTATTGGAATAAAGCGTGTGAAAGTGCATCTTGGTTTTATAAACATGCCTGAATGAATGAAATTGATGTACATAAGGGGTCTAGCTTGTATGTTCACCGTTTGTATGGTTAAAGGTGTATGTACTGTATTGACAATTTTGAGGCATGTTTCAACTAGAAACCAAAGGGGAATAAATTGGACATGAAAATACTTAATTTGAGCATGAGTTATATTGGATTTATTGAGTTCTGTTTTGAGTATATTGTCTGGAATATTATGATTGAATATAAGTATGATGCATTGTATGCTTGGGGTCTCTTAAGACTAGATGGAAATGCCCAAAAACCAGTAGCTTGCGCTACTGGTCTAGTCCTTGGCGGTGCAGGGCGAGCCGCCAGGCGATCAGTTCCTAAAACAGTGGCTTGAGCCACTGGACGCGCATGGCGCCTGGCGGCAGGGGCTGTCCCGCCAGGCAGTGACGGAGCGACATGGGTACTGTTTGGCGCTTGGCGCTTGACGGTGTGAGATGCCCCCCAGGCAGTCTAGAACTAGGTTCTGCCTAGCAACGCGAGAGGCGCGCCAGGCAGTTTTGGTGCAGAATTGGTGCACAAGGATGATTTCTACACAGCTTTAGGTGACGTTCATGATGCGATGCTTTGGCTGGGGACCTAGTTATGAGTGTATCTTGTATTGGGGTAACACGTGACCACTCTATGTTATAGCCGGGTGGTTTAGGAAGTGTAGTGGAGTGTGCGAGTTGTGGCTCGTACGTCGAGGTTTCACATGATTGCCCTCTTTAGTGCATCTGATAGAGTTTTGGTAGTCTGGGAAAACCTACAGACTTATGTTCGTTTTGGGGAACTCCACTTGGTGTTGCGGTGAGAGGCCGTGACAAAGTTATTCCCACGTGTGGACTATCAGGTGGTGGCCTGTAGTCGGAGGGGCGAGTAGACACTCGTGCAGCAAAGATTGATCTTTGATCTCACCTATAGGGTATAAAATGATAGACATCTAATGGAAGTGTTGGAAGTGAGGAACTAAGGAAAAAAGGGAAAAATACTAACCCGAGTTATAATATTGAGATGATGTATTTATTATGATATTTGTTTGGTTTATTTAAATGAGCTCACCCTATCTCTGTGTGTTTGGCGATGATCATGTAACTTGTTACATGATATGCATAGAGACGGAGTGGGGATCACTTGGGGATTTTCACTGATTTTATTTTGGCAGACTATGGATCCATTGTATTAGTTTTTATAAACAATTATACTTGTAATACTGTAATGCCGCGAATTTTATTTTCTGGTTTGGCGCGTTGGAATAATTGATTTAAATTTTCTCGCATTTTGGGAAGTTGTTGAAAATAAATGAGGTTGTTTTATGATATTTATTTTTATTTATTTTAATAAGTAATTTCCAGCTAGGACGTTACATAAGGCAATATATTCCAATTCATACAAAAATGGTGGAGGTGGGACCCGTGTTTCTTTTAAGCATTGAATGGATAATTTGGAACCATGTGTACGTGAGCTTTTTAGTGTTTTAAAGTTTTGCTCAAATTTTTATTTCTTTCCAATTCATACGCCTCCCTTCTACTCAAATTTTTATTTCTTATTAGCACATGTGATAGAATGGTGCAGGAGGGTCAAATTCTGCTACTAATTAGCCATTATTATTTATTTGCACCCCATAATTGATTTTTATACTTCCATTGGGTTACTAATTCTATTGTTTCAGGATGCACCCCTTAATTTGATTTCAATCACATCACTTCTTAAAAAATAAAATTATTTTAAATTGAAATAAAAATTAAATATTTTCAAAAATGATAAAAATAAGAATAAATAAAAAATTTAAAATTATTTTTTTATTTTTTCTTTTGGTGTCTAATCGAGCGCTTGTGTCGTATGACACTTTATTTCAAAATAAAACATTATATAAATGTTTTGGTGTCTAATCGACTGCTCGTGTTACACGACACTTCTTTTTTTAAAATACAAAAAATTATAAAATAGTTTTGGTGTATAATCGACCGCTCGTGTCGTATGACACTTCATTTCAAAATAAAACATCATATAAATGTTTTTGTGTCTAATTGACCGCTCGCGTTACACGACACTTCTTTTTTTAAAATACAAAAAATTATGAAATAGTTTTGGTGTCTAATCGACCGCTCGTGTCGCATGACACTCCATTTCAAAATAAAAATCATAGAAATGTTTTGGTGTCTAATTGATCGCTCACGTCGCACGACACTCCTTTTCAAAAATTAAATAATTTAATTAAACCTTTTTACAAAGAACTATGTTGTTCTGATTTCTCATTTTTAATGAGAATACATAGGGCGAATGTTAACCTTTGTCGTGTCCTTTTCACTCAAAAAAATATATTTGTTCAATTTATTTTCTTATTTTTTTCGAAAAATTAAATATTATAAAATAAACACATCTCTCTTGCAAATTTAATTAAAGGTATCGTCCTTGGGCGGGCGTTGTAGGGTGCTAATATTTTCTCTACGCGTAACCAACTCCCGAATCCCAAATATGGTTTTCGCAAACTTTATTTAATTTTATTGTTTTCCATAGTTTTCTAGAGTAAACTATGCTGGCGAGTTCAAATCTCCTTTTCTAAACAAATTTCTTTTTAGTTTACCGTCTCGTCGCGACACACACACACACACACACATATATATATATATATATATGTATATATATATGTTAGAAAATGATTACTGAAATAATACTAATAATAATAAAAATATGAAATAACATAATAATAATTATTAGAGCAATAATAACACTAAGACATATATATAAATCAATGAATATTTATAAGAGATCAACAATTATAATAACAATAAGAGATAAAAAGTAAACAAGGAAAGGAGTAGAAATATCTTGGGTTGAGGCACGCATAGCGCTATCCTTAGAGAGAAAACATTCCTACTGCACAGGGCTAAACAAGTACACAATTATATGTGTTTCAAATCATATGCGTTTCTCTCCCAAGATACAACAACCCGTCAAATTGATCGAGTGCAGCGAAGGATCTCCGAACCTTATGAACACCAATGTCTTAAAGATAATATAGAGAAGAAAAGAAGAACACTTTTTAGAGGACTCTATTGTTTATTGTTTCTGTTGTTGTTGTTGTATTTTTCCCATGCACCTAGGTGGTATTTATAGGTAGAAAAAGGAGACAAAGGAGTAAATAGTAATAAGAATATAACCATTAGCCATAAAAAACATTAACCCATAAATTAAAGGTCTATAAAAATATGAGTAACAGTAAGTTTTTTTTAATTATTTATTTTTTAAATTATATTAAAATATTTCTAATAATATATATATATATATATATATATATATATTCTTGTGAGGCTGAGGCATATCCTATAAAGTGCCACAACTTTAAGGGGTATGCATCCTCGGATTCGAAAATACTCGTTCCGGAAGTTGAAAAATGTGGGAGATGTGCATGCAAAAAACACTTTAATGCCAAAGTCAATCTGATGTGTCAAAGAATAAATACTAATGAATACGTAATCAATATACTTCATAAAATGTGTCTTTTATACTACTGTTCATGGGCCTTTTCTAGTTGGGCTTTGGTAAAGTCATTAATTATCTAATAATTGGATTAACGTAATTAACCTGGGGCTTAATTATTCTGAACAACAATAGTTTCATCCTGGTCTACTGGTGTAGGCTGAGTATATGTTGTCCTAAAGGGCATTCCTTGATCTTATACAACACACTAGCCCCTAGTCTTAACATGTTATATGTTGAAGACTTAAGAGAGGTTGAGAATGTACTCGATTGTCGATCATTAAAGATTTTGTAAAGAAAATTTGTATATCTTTGACCATATGACCATATAGATAATTGTCGCAACCAAAATCGAAACGAAACGACGAACCAAAAATAAAAATTTGTAAAAACTGAGTTTGGAGTCGCCACCATAGTTATTATAGAAAACTATGGAAAACCATAAAAAGAGCAAGGTCTGCGAAAAAAAAGATTTTGGATCCGTAAGTCGGTTACGCGTGGGGAAGGTATTAGCACCCCACAACGCCTGTCCTAATATGGTACCTTTAATTAAATGTGCAAAAGTTATGTGGTTTTTCAAAATATTTATTTTTCCCAAAAAATAATATAAAAGGATCTACAAAAGAAAAAAAAACTTTTTTTTTGGGTTTTTTGGGTCCGATAAGGATTAATCCTTGCTCCTACGTATCTCCATTTACAATGAAGAATCAGGGTTACGTAGTTCTTTATGAAAAACTATTTGAAAAATGATTTAATTTTTTTTATAATTTTGAAAACCTTTTTATTTAAATTTTGGGTTAATTATGTTTTTGGTCCCTGAATTATTAAGCGATTTTGGTTTTAGTCCCTCTTCTAAAATTTGCTCTAAATAATCCCTATCCTTTCAAAACTCATGGGATTAGTCCCTAATATCTAACACTGTTAATATTTTTCTTAACGTGGCAAACGGTATACTCCATCATCAATTCTATTTAAACATGTGGCAAATTATTTAATTAAAAAGTAAAATTGATTTTTCACCTTCCGTGGGGCAGCTCCATCTGGATCTCCAATGTTACTTCCCTTTCCTCCAAAATATCACCTCCATCTCATTCCACTTTCACCCTCTCCATCACCCAACACAACCACATATTCTTCCATCAATGCCAATAAACACAAAAACACACTACATTTTTTTCATTTTCACA
>Ga0099822_1007140_pt1 | contig 14480 bp, 7 predicted proteins | sample CowpeawhiteBW_FD_76839 | JGI IMG/M metagenome (GOLD analysis project Ga0099822, IMG submission 76839) | Root nodule microbial communities of legume samples collected from California USA - Cow pea white BW | ecosystem: Host-associated > Plants > Roots > Nodule | place: USA: California | collected...
TATATATATATATATATATATATATATATATATATATATATATATATATATATATTCTCATGTATATTTAATCTCAGTATAATATATATTTATGTGCCTTTTGCATGTCATTGTCTAAGCTTGTCACATTTTTTTTTTCTTTCAGCTAACACCATCAAATATGGGTTCAATCTTAATTAAGTATCACAAGAATTAGCAGTCAAACACAACACATAAAGTTCACAACCAAAATGCGATATATTCACTTCCTGTGGACCAAAATCTTTTGGAAACATTTGCTCTTATACCAAATGTAACATCTCTATTTTTTCTTTTGGATATCATGAAAAGTTATACAATGAGCACTTTTAGCGAAATCGATCACCGATAAAATGAACTTAATTAACAACTTGAATTTAATTTATTAAATATCATAATTCAAAACATCGCTTGTCAAATACTTTTCAAATGTCAACATTGAAAATAAATTACATCGTCTTTAATACGTAATTTAACAACTTAATAAAAAAAGGAACATAAATCCCAAGTTAACCCCTTTCTCTTGTCAGTCTATTCCATGCCAAAATCATTTGCAATATCACATGCTCCCTATAACACGCGTCATACGATCATCGCACACGCAATAACCACACAACACAAACAATATGGCTAAGCTAATCATAAACAATGATATATAAACATAATTAAACAAACAACATTACAAGTAATACTCATCATCACATGCAAGTAAAATACTTAAGCCTAGAAATCACAATCACACTCCCGACATGCAAAAATATAATGATTATAATTTCAAAGAAAATATCCAAACTATAACTCCACTGACATGCAAATATACACACAAATAATTGATCTCAATTGAAAACGTAAGACCGCCACCTATGACACTAGTTCACAAAATCCTTAAACCTCAATGTACCCCATTAAACATGCACCACTTAACACATTAAACATGTAACATTAATAGTTAAGTAACCCAAACAAAATAAGAGATGAGATAGAAAAAATAACTACCCGTGATGGTAGAGAAAGACCAAAAGAAATGCACTGCAAGGCTGCACCCAAAAGTATAAATAAAGAAAACTAATACATATGTGTTTACGTGAATTTGGCCCTAAGTCATAAAGAATGAAACCATTGTTGAACGTGGACCCATGGTTTCCTTCCATTACCTTACATCTAGCTTAACAAAATAAAAGTTAACTTAATGATAAAGAAGAAAGAACCAAAAAGTTTAACAAGAACAAAAAAATGAATTTGCATATGGGCCCACCTCCAAACATGATAGAGACTACATGCATTCACTACCCCATGCATTCACGCAGACCCTGGAACACCCTAATCTCTCGGTCTCACCATCCCATCACTTGTATAATGTACCAACAACACATGAAAGAAAAAGCAAAGAAACCACTAAATAAAAAACGTGAAAATGAAAGGACCAAGAACACACACCACTCTTGCAACCAATAAATTTTCACTATAACAAAAAATAAACCCTTCCAAGCCTGCTAAGGATTTCTAAAAGGACGACCACCATAAAGTCAATGTATGGAACATGAAAAGATAAAGATGGGGACACACTATGCGGACATTAAATAACCTCTGCACCATTTTTCTTAATATGCTAGTTATTTAAAAGAAAACAAACTTCTTTTCTTTACATAAACGGAATAGTAATCAACCATGTTAGGCCAGCGAAAACAAGGAAAACCCTCTCATGCATTCACCTAAACTACTACAACATGAATGAAACAACAAACAAGTTCCTGTGCTGGCTAAAGGTAACTCACGAACCCGCAAAACACTTCACAACACTGCATGTCTTCCACCAATGTATCTCACTACAACATGTACAAAAACCCATTGCATCATGATAAAACTCTTACCCTTGACAACCCAAGCTGCAACCAAACAACCCTTGTGCGCACAAAAATACATCACGCTGCCATTACTTCCACCTGAACCACTACGGAAACCCACCAATTTGTGTAACCCATGGCCAAAACATGATAGGAGAGAAGAAAATGCAAGCAAAAAGAGTGGCACCATGCACACATAGAAATCACCCAACTCATAAAGCTTCATGAAATATTGGAACAAGAACAGTACCACATAATACATGGCAACAATGGCAAGGTAAACAACCAAAAAAAGAACAAAAATAGCAAACAAGTTTAAGAATAACACACAAAAATTTTCGCAGGTTCTCTAAAGCGTGTAACATCCCTAAGGAATATTACTAATATTTAATAAATAAAATTCGAAATAAAATAAATACCGCATTTAATATAAACTATTTCCCAAAAGCACGGGAAATTTAAAATTTTAATATATAAGTCATAAAACCAGGAGTCCATAATTTATAAAACTAAAACAATAATCACATGGCTCCCAAAGGTTTACATATTTATCTCAAAAACCGAAATAATAACACATAAACAAAATTCCCGGCTATCCCTCGCTTCGAGTCTAGGCATCTCCTGGCCCACCTGTCAAATCATCTGCTCCCGGATAACGAGTTATCCGATCATCGCCACACACACATAGAAAGGGTGAGCTATGCACAATAAATATATAAATAGATACATGAAATAAATATGCCACCCATCCCAAAATAACATAATTAAGTATCTCATTATCAAATTACCCAACCATGACCTCATACTCCTTCATGAGTCATATGCATGAACTAGGTCTTGGGACTCCACTATGCTCCCACGAAACTAACTCATTCGTGGTCCAACCCTATGAGCCTATCCCGCTCATAATCCTGCCCTACAGACTCCTCGTCTGTAGTAAATCATCCAAGCCTCATAACTTGGACCCTGGCACGCACGCAATCACCATACTATGGACTCCTCGCCCAATAGTAGCCGACGGGAACATAACAGTTCCTTGCCCATCGTGTGTCCGACACATGTAATCATCATACTAAGGACTCTTCGCCCATTAGTAGCCGACGGGAACTCAACCAGTTCCATGCCCATCATGTGTCCAACCATCAAGCACATCCCAGACCCCTATTGGACTTAGTCCTTCAAGCCCAAACATAAAAGTAAGTGAACTTAGTCCTTCAAGTCCACTAATCAACGGACAACCAATTTCACAACAACCAAAATTGCCTGACGCCGCATAGACACCGCTAGGCGAAAACTAGCAGTACACCGCCCAGCGGCCAACACCCTACCGCCAGGCGCTAGAGGCCAAACAGAGGCCACTCAGCTTCGTCACCGCCTGGCGGACACAACCCTACCGCCAGGCTCCTCTTACAAACAGTGGCCACTACCACTGATTTAGAACTCTACCGCCTGGCGGCTCGCCCCGCGCCGCAAGGCGCCATACCAGTAGCGCACTGCTATTGGTTTTTGGCACTGTTTACAGATCTTAAGGCCTCCAACTTCCAATACCAATTTCACACATTAATCCTAGTAATTAATACATATCATCATGCCAAAACACACCAAGTACAATCAATTCATGTCCAACACAAAATTTATCATATTCCCATACTTCCCCAAAACCCGTCATGATCATGCAACACTCGGTCATAGTGATATCATCAATGGTAGCATTTTTCATACACTTATAACATCATACATTTGAGCTAACATATATAAGTTCATATATTCATCATGTCTTAGCAAGCACTACCAAAAACATACTCATCAATCACACATCTATATATTTATATATATACATTCACCAATCAAGGTCATACCAGCACTTGAGAACACTTAATCACCCATTAGTAATCATACTATTAGAGAATTCAAATAACCAATCATGCGTCACGTATATCTCTAGCTACTGTCCTCCAAATCAAATCTCCACCGTTCACAATGAAGAAATACATGTTATGGATCTCCTTTCAAAATTTCACCCAAATTGGACTGTTAACGAACCCGAAAATGCAGTTTTACGAAAACTGCGCAAACTAGAAAAAGTGGTGGCGCCTAGCGCCCAGAAGTGGAAGGTGGCGCCTGGCGGGACTGTACTACCGCCGGGCGGTCCCTGTTGCGGGAAAAGTACGAAAAACAGCATTTTTCGTGAACCAGATCACCCCTCACATCTCTCATATGGCACCTGGCGGCCAGCCCCGTGCCGCTAGGCGGTGCATACTGTTCTGAGTAGTTTTTCCCCGATTTTCAGCACCAGCACAACTCTTCTCTCTAACAATTCCTCCAATACAATTTCGCCCACACTTCCCATTATTTAACAATCCAATTATACTACTCTTTCCATTTGATAATAACAAATTACCCAAATTCAATTGCCGCTATTTGATTCCCTAAGCAACAATCCTAGAGCCTCCTTACACTGTTTCATCCAATTTCATGGTCAATTACACTACAAATCAGTGAAGTCCAACACTAGATCGTCTCCTAAGACCCAACCCTTGCTTTCCCACCAATAAACTCTTGTAAAAACTCAGAGAAAAACACAAATCGAGCCACAAACTCGCGTTGCCTAGCGACCAAGGAGGTGCCGCTAGGCAGTTCCGTTGCAAGAACCCAAATATGAGCCAAAAGTGTATGTGCCGCCTGGCGGCTATGAACAGCCCGCCAGGCGGTTTCTGGAAAATTTCCAGAAATGCAGATTTCAATGCAAACAGAAAATGGCCTATCATATACATGCTATAAATCATACAATTACGCATAACACATAAATAGAACGTGGTTCAGCTCCCCTAACCTAGATTTCTTAGCTTATTTTTGGACTTGTTGTGAGTTCCCTCTTGATCACCAACGATGTTCCTTTGACTCTATCTCAATGCAACTTCTTGCTTCCCTCACTTCTCACCTTACACTCTCCATTTCGTATACCTAAGGCTATGTAACAATAACAGTCCCATTAAACTTGAGTTTAATTGCCATTCATTGGCAATTCTATAATGGTTTTCCAGCCCCCTTGGCTGCTAGAATTTCCTTGCCCTTTCACCTTCATGCCAAAGGAAATTTTTGCAAAAAGAAAGTTTAATTTGGGTTCACCAAGGTTCGAACTTATACCATGCCAAATGTCAAATTAATGCATAACCATTCAACCAATTCATATTTCATGATAATTTATATAATTCTATAATTATATTATCACTCATCATGATCTCGCACATATTTAAAATAATAATAAACCAAACAACACATAATTAGCATACATAAGACTCGAACTCATGTCCTCTCACACAAACCAAGTACTCTTAACCACTTAAGCTAGTACTTTTCCACATCATAGCAATCCGCATTAAATGCCTTAAAGACTCCTACTACCCGCATGTATTAAATAATTATTTAATTAATTATTTAAATTTCTCGGGTCTTACAAAGCGTCTCCTTGCCTCTATCTTCACTCTCAACGTTTTCTCTTAATTCCTTGTATCCTCGCCGTTTTCTCACCTTCTTTTAATTCCTTTTATGCAATCCCTTAACCCATTAACCTAGAAGGTTTTATATCCTCTCATAAAATCCTAACTTTTAACCTAAAACATATCCCGTCTAAAAATAAATTCTCTTTTTTCTTTTTTTTTCCTTTTGGTTACCAAGATTTGGAAAATAAAATAAATCAACATCTTTGTTAATTGGGAAAGAGTGATTGACAAAGAATTAAAACATATTTACATATTACACCAATCCAAATAATCATGAAAGGGATAGAGAAAATTAAAAGATTTATGTGGGTCCCACCAAAAAGAGGAGAGAGAAAAATAAAAGATAACTACATTTCCCAAGTTTAGCTAAGGATGAAACCTATGCACCTTTACATTCAACACCTATACTCCAACCAGTGATTCATATGTATTTTTATTAAATAATGCACACCATTTAGTTAAAAATACTTATATTCCATATTTTATATTTCAATAAAATAATTAAGTTAAATAAAATAATGTTCTTAATCAAGGCATTAATTTCTTTATGGTTTTCTCTTTATTCTAAATTTCTCGAGTCTTACACTCCCCTTTTTTGTTTGTGTTTGGCGATGATCGTGTAATTCATTACACGGGAGCAAATAATGTTTCAAGAGGATCTGGTGTCACTTAGAGTCGGAGAGGGGCTAACTTGGGAAGTTTTTATGGACTATATTTTACTATTTTTGTAACATTAATTTTGATTAGTTTTGAGCATGTAAACATAGAGTTGGATTTATGGTTTTGAATTTTGTTGCTTTTAATAAAGTTTAAATTTTCACACGGTTTTGAGAAATAGGTTTTATTCAATGCGACTTTATTATTTATATTATTTCTATTTTATTTAAATTAGTAATATTCGGCTAGGATGTTACAAGTTCAGCATTGATATACTACGAATAATTGTTTCCATCATGCATGATGATAGAACGTGATATCAGTAGTTGCATAAGGGATACTATAATGGGTGATTATAGTGAAGACAATGATTGTAGTGGTTATAGGCAAGATGATTGCAAGGTTTGCTATGATAATTTATAAGGATTATTTATTCTAAACAAACTGAATTTATAAGTTTTGTTGATAATTATTTGTAGAGTTTTAGACATTGTTGTCGGACCAAGTACATTACTTTGTTAAATAAGAAGTTAAGTGTGGAACAAAGGTCTCTTCTTCAAGGAACACCATTTGAATGGTTCACCATGTTGAAAGGAAGTCTAAAAATATCTAGGACACTTCTTAGTTCGTTAATTAGTTTGTGGGTTGAAAGGAAAGAGGTTTAATAAGAAATGAAGTGGTACGTTTAACTTTATTGGGTGTTTGTTTGGGACTGGGTTTAAGGATTAATGGTGAGACTATTCAGTTAGACGAGGTTCGTGTAGACAGCGAGTGTAAGAAAATATTTAATAACCAAATTGTTGATGTTAACATGGTATATGATTTCCTACTAAGACATAGTCAAGAGCTTAGCTTGGAGGATTATTGTAGGCTTTATATTTTATTGGGAATATCCGAGTTCCTCTATCCAAGTCGTACTATAAGAGTTTTCCCCATATTGTTTACCATTGTGGATGATCTATGTAGTCTTGGGAAACATAATTAGGGTGAGCTTGTTTATGAATACTTGGTTGGGAGCATATGCAATGCATCCATGTGCTTAATGCAGAAAGGAAACACAATACAATTTCATATTGTTGGTTGTGTGTATTTGTTACAGGTGTTTGTCCATCAATCCTTTGAATTAAAATTTGATGTGTTTCAATTACAATTGATTGTATTCAATACTTTGAGTAGGAACACCGTTAAAAGGTTGATGTACACTTTGAGAGCGACCAAACACAAAATAACAATTTGTACCACCAATTAAGAGTCAAGTGATATGAATTTCGTTTGTCACTAACTCGAGGAGGAAACGCCTTATTTAGAAGTTTTTCATGCACCTCGAGCCATCTTCCAATTGTATTTCTCTATGTATGAATAGTGTGATACATTACTGCCTCTGTGTTATGATGTTAATTATGGGTTAATTATTAAATTGTAAAACTCATCTTTCGTACACCATTTTCTGATTCCTTTAATTGCACTTTCTTATTGAGTTATGTCTTTGAACAAAAGTTAATTGATTCCAATTTGTTGAACTGATTCGAAGTTGTCCATACTTGTGCAACAAAGTGAATTTTTCAATATATAGTGGTGAATTACACTATCAAGAACACTCTTTAAACAAATTCCCAAAATAGCCCACTCTATGGCTCTATGCATCCAAAACATCACTTGAAATATCATCTGCTCCCGTGTAATATGTTACACGATCATCGCCAACATAAGCAAATATGGTGACCTCAAAGAATTAAACATGAATAAACATCATAACGTAAACCCACCCCCCAACTGATTAACTTAACCTAACACCCTTTCTTACGACCTTTTCCACCATAAGGTTAACATATGTTGCCACGAGCCTACCACCCATGGTCCAACCCCTACGAGCCTGCAACTCATAGACCAACATGCATGGAAATGTTATGTTACGAACCACCATCCATAACAAACCAATGGAGCTAACCACTACGAACCACTGTTTGTATTCTCACATAGGATTCCCAATATCACTAGCCTACCACTCGTCAATGACAATCAAGTGGAGCTAGCCAATACGAGCCACCACCCATATGCTCCCACAAGATTTCCAACATCATCGGCCTACCACCCGTGATCACCACGTGTTTACAATACATTACGAGTCACCCTTAAATGGGCCTTAGCATGTCTCATACCCAAAGTCATCATCCAAAGTCGTGTAAACCACGCAAAACAATCCAAATAATAGGCATTTCCCCTACGCTATTGCTTAGCGTAACCTAAGTGCTGCTAGGCAAAATGTCGTTGTAGACCGCTTAAACCTACTACTTTGGAAGCTATCGCCTGACGGTTCAATTCTCACCGCTAGGTGCTACATGCCCCAAGGACTTCCCTAGTTCCTCCCATCGCTTGGCGGCTTCTCCTGTGCCGTTAGGCGCTATACTAGTAGCGTGACAACTGCTGGTTTAGCACACGCAAAGAAGGTTTTAACACCTCAAACACTCTAGGCACACATCAAAAATACACAAAAAACTAGATAAAGTGAACATTCGAAGCTTGAGATCTATAACGAAAATAGTAGGAACAATGATATGTGTGAGTGGAGCAGTGTCCATAACTTTGTTGAAGGGTCCAAAGCTTCTAAATGTAGAAAACTTGCCATCAAAATCCATCATCATATTTATGTCCTCATTTAAGATTAAACGCTCATTTAAGGTGGAAAAATATATTTATTGAAGTTACAAAACACCTTCAAATAAGGCTAAAATCAACAAGTTCTAGAAAAATCACTTTTTGATGAAGGATTGACCACTCAAAGAACCATGAAGACTCCCCCAAGGAGAATTACTAGAAGCATGACTAAAAGGGAGGATCCTTCTTCTATGTATCTTTCTTTATTTTCCATCTTAATTTCATGATTTCCCTAATTTGACTTAATTTTGGTTGACTTGTTGACCTTTGACTATGGTTGACTCATTAATCAAAATTAATTAAACTTAAGTCAACATGCTAATCCTTGTTTAAGTTGTTTTGTAGGTTAATTTTGTAGAGAGAAGCATGATAGGTGGCACATGATGATTGGAGGGCAAGGATGTTGTGGAAGAGAGAGTAAAGCAAAAGTAGACATTGTACCTTTTGTCTCTTTTGTTCTTTATGCTCCTTTGCTTGATTTGGAGGCCACTTTTGTCTCTTTCTCCACCCATGACCGAGAATCCACATGGGGAGACACACCACCAAGCCATTTTGTGCCAAGCTTGAAGATGCTTCTAGAATTAGGGTTTCTATTACTTTTCTAGTTAGCCCTTTACAACTTTTATATTTTTCTTAGAGACCCCTAAGACTATCTATTTAAGGGGAGCTCTACCAAGTGTAAAAGGGTTGAATATTTTGAATTAAAACACTATTGTTTTCAACCACATTTCCGTGAGCTAGCCCTCCTCCCAAGGAGTGGAAAAACTCTTGCCTTATCTTGCTGATGCAAGTGGCGACACCATACAATCATCTCTAGAGCTTGGTTTGGCTTTGCACCCTCTATGAGTGGCGTGCTCCATTTCCATAACCACTACTCTCTTCTCTTCCATTTTACTTTGTTCTTCTTCTTTCATTTCATTTTCGTTTGGTGTTTCTATTATTATTGTCGTTTTTAAGCACTCCAATCCATCTCTTTCTCCTATTGAACTCTTGGAAAGGAACCTTCACATCTAGATCGCTTGCTATCTTAATGTCCAGTGGGGATTTCCTTGAGTTTTCTTCACCATATTCAATAATCTTAAAAGGAAACAAGATATCTTTCATCACTTTTGCACCCTATACATTACTTATACACTCCTCTCTTTCCAAATGGGTTGCACAAAACCTACTTCTACACATGTGCCTTTGTTTATTTTCACCCCATTTTCCACTCATAAACTAGATGCACTCAGATGTTGTCTTGTGGCAATTCTCAACTTTTAAATTTGTCTAATTAAAACATTCCACGTGACATCTATCCTATCACACTAAGCTGAACCAATGGAAGGCTGCCACGTTATCGTCTTCAACCCTAGCCTCTTCTCCCATCAGAAACCCTGGGCAGCCATGGAAACCACCATGTACCTCGTTGTCATCCTTCCATCTTCTCGCTAGCCACCACCGCCCTCAGAATTACGCTACCACCATCTGTGCACTCCAAATCATATATGGAAAACGTGAGCCATCCTTCACACACCACCATTGCAGAGACAACGTTCTAGCCACACAAAACACCACTGCCAGCACGTAGCACCACCTCGCGATGCCCTGCACAACCCACCTTCGCACACATGCACAACGGGAAACAACGTGTCGTCTCCTCGCGAATCCACCATTACAACAGCCATGGAAACTACATCTCCACGAACCAGCGCACTTGCGTTCACACCACCTACAGAAAACACATCAGTAGGTCACGAGCAACCATGACGCCGGAGAAGAGAGGACCATCGCGTCGTACGCTGTTAGCCACAATCGATGATGGAGGCAGCAAACCCTAATTCTAGATATATATATATATATATATATATATATATATATATATATATATATATATATATATATATATATATAGAGAGAGAGAGAGAGAGAGAGAGAGAGAGAGAGAGAAGGTGTGTGTGCCACGTTGCAACCTCTCAATGGACACTGAAATGGTCAAATGTAGTCCAATAATCATCTTTGGGCAAATTTTGGGCAAAATTGGTCTAATAGTCCAACTGCAAGGGCTGAATGGGAAATTGGACAGAAATTAAGTTGCTAAATAATTAAGTAAAGATTTTTAATTAATTATCTTTGATATATCTCAAATTATCAATAGAGAAAATCTTCCAAATATTTTAGAAACTGATAAAATCTATTAATTATTTGAGAGATATTATATCAAAAGATAAAAGATTTTAGCAACCGAAAATATAAGATTTAAAGTCCAATCAAAGCCTATATAAAGAGACCGAAGGGAGTAGAAGAAGACAAGGTTGGCACTTCGGAATTTAGGAACCCTTTAGAGGGGCCTAATTTCATTCTCCATCTCTACTCTCTCTTCTTCTATTTTCTATTTTACTTTTGAATTCCATGGAGGGTTAAGCTTCAAGGGTTAGTTCCACTATACTTTATTAATTGGATTCTGAGGTTTGAATAAATTTGTTTGTTCTTTTGATTCTTGTTGTCGTTTATTTTCATCTATGACTTTTGGTTCTTAATATAGGAAAAGTAATGATTTTTACATTGAAGTAAGTTAGCACGGTGTTAAGTCTACATAACATAACAATCATGAGTCCTAGGGTTTTTAAATTTTAATTGAGAAGTTACTTTGATTAGTTTTAGAAACTTTCAAATGATTGAATGAGTTGTTGATAATAATTGAGAAGTTACTTTGATTAGAGGTGAAAACTTAGATTAGAATTAATGAAGAAGTTACTCTGGTTAATTAGATTTTTACTAGACATAAGAGGTAAAAGAATGGACACGATTAAGATTAGTAATATTTAATTGAGAAGTTACTTTGGTTAAATTTACTATGATTAATATACAAAGTTCTTGCTTTTGATTGAGAAGTTACTTTGGTTAAAAGTAAGGACACCAACAAATTAATTGAGAAGTTACATTGATTAATTTGAAGTCTTAAATAAGAAATCAATAACAATAATCTTTAGGAAACCAATGATGAATCCTATTTTGAAAAAGCAATGGAATCGACCTACTTTTCTTTACTATTATTTTTATCTTATTTTATCTTTTTATCTTTATCTTTTGTATTTTTTATTTTATTTTATTTGACTAACTCTTTTGTATAGTTTTTATAAGAACTGATTTGTTAAAAATCAATTCCATGTTCGTTGGGAGATGACTTTGGGTTACTTTACCCTTTCTATTGTGTTGACTACTATCTTAGCAATACTAACATTGCTATAGTTTAGTAGTATTAATTTGATCGCGTCAACGACAACGTATCACCATCATCATGGCCTCGTCAGCAATTGATACTTGGTTCCTGGGTTGTCTCGTTCTCATTGGATGTTGCTGCTCTTGGTCAACCTGGCTCATTTTGATGGTACTTTTTTTACTATAACATTTCAAGTTTGATACAAGTTCAAGATCCCCATAATTAGAGATAAAATAAATTTAAAGTACAAAAATATTACAAATCCCATCTTACATGTTGGTTTAGATTTAAATTTCACTCTTAAGATGATATTAGAATCATCCAAAAAATATTTTAGCGAGATTTGTTATATTTTAATCCTGTTATGTCACGTGCTATCAGAACGCTATTAAACCACCTATAAATATGTAATCTTAAACAAGGTTTAGGATTTAGAGTTAGGAGGCCTAAAACAAACTTAAGAATGATATATTTTTTTAGGCCTAAAGCATATTTAATACTAAAATTGTTTTGAGGTTTTTTTATTGGAAGCCAAAAGCAATTAGTACTAAAAAAATAATTTTGAGCTCTTTATTTCTTGAAGTTATAAAGCAAAGGTTTTACCTACTTGGGCCTTGAGCTGGACCTGATCTACATTCAAGATGTATGTGTCATGATGTATCAGAGATCATTTTTTTGACTAGAGATAAGACAAATTTATCATATATAAATTGTACAAATCCTACCTTAAAACCGATTTTATAAGATTGATTTAGGCTTAAAGTCCAATTCATAATACATAAAAATGCGTTATATATATAAACTTTTGGATTATCTTAAACCTTCATATTTTTAATCAATCAATGTTAGAGAAGATTTGAGTGGTATATTGTAATTTTTTCATGCAACATAACTTTGTATGATCTTATCTTTAGGTTCCTGCCTCCAAAAGCGACCTAGATCCCTTGTCCTTTTCAGCTTGGATGTGTTTTATAGCAACACTACAATCAGCGTTTGCATGTAGGGAGTTATGGGATCTGTAGTATCATTCTTTCTCCAAGCATGGTGCATCTTAATCATAAGTCTTATTTTCAGTGCAATGTTCAATCCCCTTATGGCAGTGATTGTCACCATATTGGCTCCTTTACTACCACATGAGGAAGTGAAAAAAGTTTGCTTTCATTGAGAGTTGAACTCAAGACCTCCCGCTTACTAAACGGGTGCTCTAACCAACTGAGCTATGAAAGCACATGTTCATTATTATTAAACAAACTAAAACATTTCAATGAGAGATTGGAAGCTAGATGCTACACTAACTCAATCTTACAAAATAAATTTATAAGGTGATGTTTACATCTATTTATATATTATAAATTGACCTTAATTCTAATTGATGTGAGATTTTCAACACACATCTCTCATATCGAGGTATATAGTTCATTTACTAGATGTTTGTGAGTGATAGAGATCCGATAGATAGTGGGTGAAACAATAGATACAACAAATTTCATTAGAACAAAATTTGATATCATATTAAAAAGTAAAATATAAGCTTAACTCAACTATGTAAAACCTACTCGTATGGTGAAAATTACACCCGTTTATCTCTAGTGTATATGGAATTTCCAGCAACATAGTGTAATTTATAACCAACATATCGAGAATTAAATTTAAGAGTAAAAATTCAATAAATGAAAGTGTCACATATCTTTGCATTTTAAAAAACAAGGGACTTAATTAAACTGTAAAAGGATTGTATTTTTGAAAAGAAGAACTTGCTTGAAGTTTTATCAATTAAAGGAACCTAATCGGACAAATAAATAATAATAAAAAAATAGATTAATTAAACCTAAGTTAAAATAAAACAAGAATAGGTTAGTGGTGTTTTTACTTCCTAAAACATGGATTTCAATCATTTTTAAAATGAATTTGTTTTACTTCTCAAGTTTTGTTATGAAAAGTTATAACTTCTCACTTTTTATTTGTTAAAATATATTACTTTTCCTTTATATATTCTAACTATTCATATATGTATATTCTAAGTAATTGATGCACTATTTCTTTTTCTCTTTAAGCTTGACTAGCTCAATAGCAAGGATCATTGGGTTATATATTGTGCTTTTGGAAAAAGGTGAAGAAGTTGTGAATATTAAAAGAGATCTAGAATCAATGGTTAATTCCATAAAGAAAGTCAAAATATCCAGAAGTCCAATACAAGCCCAACTTATACTATCATTCACATATATCAATCCTATAATTTCTCCACTTAAAACATGTCAATCATTTAAATTTGATAAAAAAGGACCAATGCTAATAATAATTGTCAAACATCAACATCCCACTATTGTAGTACTTCCAACATGGCTCACTTTCTAACTCACCCAAAAAAAAAAAAAAAAAAAAATATAATTATATTTATATTTTTTTTTTTTTATATATAATTATTTTTATTTTTATATTTATTTATTTTTTTATTATTTTTTTTATATACGGATGTCGATGTCTACGTTCGACAAACATATATAAAAAAAGTTTTTACAAAAAATACTGACATCTATTTATATATATATATATATATATATATATATATATATATATATATATATAAAACGAGGAGAGAGA
>Ga0099822_1007145_pt1 | contig 14473 bp, 7 predicted proteins | sample CowpeawhiteBW_FD_76839 | JGI IMG/M metagenome (GOLD analysis project Ga0099822, IMG submission 76839) | Root nodule microbial communities of legume samples collected from California USA - Cow pea white BW | ecosystem: Host-associated > Plants > Roots > Nodule | place: USA: California | collected...
ATATATTAAAAATAAAAATATAATAATAAATATAAAATTTTTATTTTAAAAAAAAATAAATAAGTGAAGAAAATTTTTTAAAAAAATAACCCAAACTTCCCAAAAATATTAAGATGCAAATATAAAAAAAAAAAAAAAAATAAAAAAAAATTTTATATTATTTCTTTTAATAGAAAAAGTTCCTTAAATTTTTTTTTTTTTTTTATATTTGCATCATAATATTTTTGGGAAGATAGGGATATATTTATAAAAGATATTCCGCACATACTTATTTACTTGTAAAATAAATATTTCATAGTATGTATGACATATTTATAGTTAATATATAGGTTTCATATAACTCCCTTTCTTAGTTTAGTAAATAACTATATCTCTTTCGAATTATATCGATAACTATATCTCTTTTAAAGTATATTGGAATTACATTTGTGATACTTTATACATAAGAATTTTTATTTAGAATTCATATAACCAGATTTAATATAGAGAGAGAATTAGACCAATAAAAAGAAAGATTTTTATGTTTTTTTTTGTATTACTTGATCATTCATCCAAAAAAATGTAGATATTAGTGGGCCTTATATTTTATCCCACCAAGTAAAGTCTTTCATAACGTGTGTTTTAAGTAACTGTCTTGTTAACGTGTAAAAAATAATTTTTAATTATTCTTAAGATTGTATTATATTAAAAATGATATAATTTTTGAAACCAAAGGATTAAAGTCCTAAAGATTATAAGATAAAAGAAATGATGGGTAACCATCCATGCAGTTATACAATTTTTTTCCGAAAATATATTGTTGATTATTCCAAGTTGTGAAAGATGTTTGGTGGGTGTAATAAGAACCCGTCAAAGAGAAGAAGAAAGTTAGTGTGAAAGGGATAAATAGAAGAAGAAAGTTTGAGTGCCGTGGTGCTCTCAAACACCCTTACAGCGATACCTGTCTCTGTCTCTCGTACACATTCTTAACCCTATCTTTCCTTTCCATGTTGTTGCTCAAACTTTTGTTTCGTGTCTTTTCAACCCTTTTCTTTCCTGTATTTTTCTCAACCAATCAAATCAATATCAAGCGTAAACATTTTGGGAAATAATTTCTTAATAATTAAATTTTGATAATTTTTTTAATTTGAGTTTACATTTTCTAAATAATTTTAAAATATAAAAAAATTAGAAAAATAAGAAAAATAAGAAGCTACAAACTCGTGTTGCAAGAGAAAATTATAAAAATTTAATTGTTAAAAAATTATTTTCTAAATATTTTTCAATTAGGAAAATGATTTTTTAACAGTCAAATTTTGACAACTTTATGCTACAATCTAAAGTGACATCTTTTAGGTGACTTCTCATTTTTTTCATTTTCTTATTTTTTCAATATTCCAAAATCACTTGAAATATGATACTCAAATTACAAGAAAAAGTTGTCAAAATATCATTTTCTATAGAATTATTTTAAAGTGGAAATGATTGTTAGGAACAAAACAATAAAGGAAAGAATAAAGGAGAGAAAAAAATAGACACGGAGAATTTAACGTGGTTCGGCTTACCATGTGTATGCCTACGTTCACGACTAACTAGGAAGTATTTTTATTTCTCATGTCAATGTCCTATGTGGTTGGGCTCAGGGTCTCATTAATGTTTGTTCTTCCCGGTGAAACCCCCTATGTAAAATCTTAACAAGTGGTATCATAGTCGATGGTTCAAACCGGCTTAGACGAGTGCAGTATGGTCCTAGTATCGAAAGTCTTCCTGGTAAGGGTTCTAGGTAAGTGTGTCCCGTTAAGAAGAACGGTGGTACAAAAAATGGCAGAAAAGGAGTATTCGTGGTTGGGAATGCTTCCGCTGGAGGGGAAGTGTATCAGAGCACTATATAAGAATAAAGACCCGTAAACTCATTACCTTAAGATTTTTGGCTGAGAGTGGTGTTAATGCCTTATGTGATTGGACTCAGGTCTCATTGGTATTGTATCTCTCTAGTGAAACCTTCTCCTCTGTAAAACTAGCAATGATCCTTGACACACTCATTACTATTTGGCAGGATCTAATTTTAAAAATAAAGAGATGAAAGAGAGAAATAAATAAGCTAAGAAGCTTTACTAAAGAATGGAAAGAAAAAGAAGAAGAAGAAGAAGAAATGGAATCAAATGGATTAAGGTTGATGGAGTTTACACTTCTGATAGTCAAATGTTAGTGAATGATGAAACATACTTAATTTTCGAAAAATGTCAAGTGTTAATGACTACACTGATTCATTGCAAAACATTAAAGATTCATACATTTTTAGTTGAAAGTGATTATATCATAATTTGTTAGGTTATGTGGAGAGTATGAGGATATTGATATATGTATATGTTGATTGTGATGTTTGTGTGAATTAATATGATATCTCCACCCGAAATAATATTGTAAATGATAAGAACCGAACTATATATTACTACTAACAATAGTAATATGTTTTAATTTTTCCAGACTTGCTATACATTTTTTTTGGAAACTTAATGTTTGAACGATGCATAAAATATTATATATATTGGAGATTGTTATATTTATCATTTAGTATATAAATATTGAATGGGATATTATATAATTAAATTTACCTTTTAGTTTTCTTTTCATTATATTTTGCAATTTAAATGGTAGAACAACATTTCATATCAAAATGAGTATCATGCTCTTCTTTGACTTTTCAATGTTGATATGATTTATCTGAATATTTACTTCTACTTTTGAAAGAAGGAGAAATCAGTTTGAGAAGCACTTATACCGTTACGAAGTTCTGAAATGATGACTAAAATGTAGTCATTTGATTAAGACTGGGAAAATGATTTTTTAACAGTTACATCTTATAATTTTAGATATCATCTTTTAAATAATTTTCTATTTTTTTATTTTTAATATTTTGATAACCATCTAAAAAATAACACTTCATAATATAAAAAAAGTTATCAAAAGTAGTCAAAATTATACCTTCAAAAGATTCAGCAATATCTGTGTCCTACAAACAACAACTCTCTGATCGTTTAGAATTGTAATTTTTTTTTTGGCCATAAATTATTAGAAATCACATTTAAATTATTTTATAATTTATTATTATAAAAAAATTGTGTATTTTTTAAAAAGGTTTTCACTTTAATTTTATTACAAATATATAATATTGTTCCATAATATCTCTTGTACCATTGAGTGTATAAATTAAATGGTGTTAGATTGTTTTTAAACACGAGAAGAAGAAAAATATAGAAACCTTAGTTGTCCCTATTCAGTGGAAAATTGCAGTCAAATATTGAACATCATCTTGCATGTTATGTCATGTCATCATGTCGTGGGACCACTGCATTGTATTGTATTGTATGCAAAGTTGAAACTGGCAAACTGGACCTAACTCGTGCATTTTGTTTTCCGCGTTTTCCGCACCCATCCTCCATTCACACTGTTCTTCTTCTCTTCTTATGTTCTTCTGTTCTTCATCTCTTAATTACTCTTTTTTTAATCTTTTTTTGAAGCTTACTTGAACTGCTTCCGCAAAGGTGTTACCTTTTTCCTCCGTTGAACATGGGGTAGAAGGTTTTTCATTTGCTTCTTTGCCTTTTCCCACCTCAACTTCATCCAAATTCCCCTTTCAAGTTTTCTTCTTAATACTATTTTCCTATTTAGTTTCGACGTGTCTTAGGAAGAGAAGCATATAAACCGGCCCTCTATCAGCTACCACGTCTTATTCATGAATTATTGGTTGGTTGTTCTTTTCTTTTCCCTTCAATTAAATATTGTTGCTTGTTGACCCATTTATTGAGTTGATTTTCTTTTTTTGTTTCAAAAGATCATATTTTTTTTTATAGATTTGTTGAAGCAATATTGCGTTCCACCCCTGCTGAAAGAAGTTATGCTTTGAATCAATTTTGGGTTCCTACTATTGCTCACCCTTTAGTTTTTGTGACCTCTCTATGTAGCAGAAGCTAGAAGCAAGAAGAAGTGAAGTCTGAACAGTGAACTCTGAAATGGTGAGGATGTGTTTTGGAGTCGAGTGGACCTTGAGTGCTTATCCCGTTCTGTACAATTTTGAATTGCCTTCGCAATATTGGTTGGTGAATTGATAGTGAGAGATAATAAATTGTTGTAACTTGGGTACGTCTTGAGGAAATGTAAACTTGATAAATTGGAGCTCCATTGAAGTCGTGAAGATACGTTGAAAAAGATGATGAAGAGACAATTGACAGGTATACGGGGTGATTCTCCCCTACAATCTGCAATCCGAGCTGGGAATTTAGAATTGGTTCGGGAAATCATCTCTCAGAGTCCCGAGGGTGAATTAAAGGAGCTTCTTTCAAAGAGAAACAACTCGTGTGAAACTGCTTTATATGTTGCAGCTGATAATGGTCATCTTGATATAGTGAAGGAATTGATTAGATACCATGATGTTGGGTTGGCTGGCTTCAAAGCTCGAAATGGATTCGATGCATTCCACATCGCTGCTAAGAATGGACACTTGGGTAAGTCTCTTAATGATCTCAAATGGGTAGGTGTAGATCCTAACTATTGGTTACTACTTTGTTGGTTCACTTGGCATTGCTATACCAGTACCAGATTAGGGTGTTTTCTAAACCCTTTTGAGCATACACGCACTGTTGCAGTAATTTAACTTCATTTTTAGGAATGTTATGATACGTATTTTAACAGTTCTTGCTTAATTTGTCAAGAAGCTTGGTCATGTACTGATATGGTAACCTATATGTATTATTTATCAAAGAGTTAAACGCTTTTTCTTTTTCAAATTTGCCAGAATCTTTGTAAAAGCTAGCTTTTTAGGTTTAATAGAGTCTTATTTCTAAATTATGTCATTATTATCAATTTAAACTTTGGATTTGTCTGAATGATTTTCACTTTTACTTGTGTGCAGATATATTGAAGGTCCTCATGGAGTTTATTCCTGAAATTTCGATGACTGTTGATCTGACAAACACCACTGCGTTGCATACTGCTGCAGCACAAGGACACATTGAGGTAGTAAATTTTCTGTTGGAAAATGGTAGCAGCTTGGTAAGTATTGCGAAAAGCAATGGGAAAACTGTGTTGCATTCTGCTGCAAGAAATGGTCATGTGGAGATAGTGAAGGCCATTCTGAACAAAGAACCTGAAATTGGTCTGAGAATGGATAAGAAGGGGCAGACAGCGCTGCATATGGCAGTTAAAGGACAGAATCTTGAGTTGGTGGATGAGCTTGTGAAATTGAATTCATCTATGGCTAATATGGTAGATGCCAAGGGAAACACTGCACTGCATATAGCAACCAGAAAGGGTCGTCTACAGGTAGAAAAAGATGCTTTCCTTTTTATGTTTCATCTCTTAAGAAACAACTTAATATTCAGGTGCTAATCTCGCAGGTTGTTCAGAAGCTACTAGATTGCAAAGAAACAGACACAGATGTTATCAACAAATCTGGAGAAACAGCCTTGGATACTGCAGAGAAAAATGGTCGGTTGGAAATCTCCAACTTTCTGCAACACAAGGGAGCTCAAAGTGCCAAGTCCATCAAGTCGCCTAATACAAACACAGCCCTTGAACTGAAACGAACAGTGAGTGACATAAAAAGTGGGGTTCATAACCAGCTGGAACACACCTTCAAAACACAGAGACGCATGCGAGGTATAGCGAAGCGAATTAACAAAATGCACACTGAGGGACTCAACAATGCCATCAACTACAACACCATTGTTGCTGTCCTAATTGCAACGGTTGCTTTTGCTGCCATATTTAATGTCCCGGGCCAGTATCCTGAGCAACAAGATAAACTCTCTCCTGAGATGTCTCCTGGGGAAGCATACATTGCTCCTGATATTGGATTCAAGATATTCATAATCTTTGATTCTACTGCACTCTTCATATCACTGGCTGTTGTGATTGTCCAAACATCAGTGGTTGTTATTGAGAGGAAAGCAAAGAGACAAATGATGGCAGTTATAAACAAGTTGATGTGGGTGGCTTGTGTGCTAATTTCTGTGGCGTTTATTGCAATGTCATTCATAATTGTTGGAGATCATAAAGAGTTGGCCATAGCAGCCACTGCTCTAGGGACAGTGATTATGGCAGCAACTTTAGGAACACTCTGTTATTGGGTTATTGCTCACCGCGTTGAGGCCTCAAGATTAAGAAGTCTTCGAACAACAATGAGCAGTAGACAGTCATTGTCTTTGTCGATGATGTCTGGATCGGAGAATGAGTACAAGACAGTGTACGCTATATAACTTTGATTTCTACCATTTAAGAGTTCTCCTCCTTTTTTGTCAAATTACACTAACATTGATGTAGGTGTTTGTTTCTTAGCAGAACAAACATTAACTAATGTTACAAAAGCATACACGCCTTTGCAGAACACAGGCAAAATGTGTAATCATTGTACACTTTGTACTTCAATGATCATTCTAAATTGCAAGCGTTGGATGATGCTTATTTTCTCATTAGCTTCATCATAAAATAGATATCATACAAACTTATTGTTTCTTTGTGGTTTTTTATTTGTAGATGAATTATTATGAACTTCTGTTTTAGAAGAGAGTATATCAATTTCCTTAATTAGCACCAAATAAGAGATCATAGTCACCACCAAAAAAGAAAAAAGGAAGAGTGAAGTAGGTTCACTTCTGCATCTTGCTCCAATCAAGTGATATTTTAATAATAATATTTTATTATTTTTATTATTATTATTATTATTATGATGAGACTACTTACTTTGGCCACCTGATTTGTGTATATATAGTAATAAGACAAAGGAAAAAGCAAACAGAAAGATTTGCTTTAGGGATTACTGGCAAGTTCCAAAGACTGCCATGTGTACCACTTTACTACGTTAAATGAGTGTCCACTTTGTATGATTTGGGAAATAAAATAATACTGTGGCAAAACATGTAATTTTCTGAATATATCAGGTTAAGTTTTCTTTCCTTCAAAATAAACTTAGGAGAAAATGAGGGAAAAGAAATTCAAAACTACCTTCTGGCACATGGTTCGTGCAGAAATCAGTGTAATTTCTTGTCCAAACCTCTGTCCTTGCTGATATATTTAATATATTCATGTTTATTGTTAGAATCTACTATTTGTCCGTTGTAAGCAAAGAAGTAACCAGGGAAGATAGAAATAAATAATGATCTAAAGTTCGAACATTATTGGAATGTAAGTGACTAAGTAATGCCAAATTATAATATTGTTCAACTTAACATCTTCATCATAGTACAATCCTTGAGAATCTGCATTGTTTTCTGAGAAGGAAAAAAGAGACGGCATTCATTATTTAATTCTGTGGGCTAAAATCCTAAATGGGTAGAAGCATGATGTGAGGTGTGTTAGCATCAACTTGATATATATATATATATGTCGGGTAAGAACAGGTGGTGGAAAGTTACGTGGGAAAAACAAGCGTAATTTTTTCTTTCTGTTGTTCTGTCTTTTGCTAATTTTTGAGAAGTTAAACATTGAAAAGAAATATTAAAGGGAAAGAATGAATATACGACAATAAAGTAGCAGAAGATTTCAGTGCAAACTATATCCACATGAAAATAATGATTTTGAGGCTTTGAATATCCGCTGACATTACTGACGTGTTCCACTTGGTCACTGACCCAACAGTGGCACCTTCGTATTTTTCTCTGGAAAGGGTCAAAAGGATATGATCATTGATCAATATTTACTTATACGTGTGCTTATAATGCTTCTTTTGTTGTCGTCTTATGCATACATATTTTGACTTTTCTATCAATAGTTAAACCAGAGCTTACGTTGCTATGTGTTAGCTACTTGGAGGTGTCTGGTTCGATAAATGCAAAGGAAGTGCTAATAATGCATTGGTATTGTCGGGTACGAGGATCATAAACACTACAGCATGCAAAGGTTTATCTGTTAGTTGAAATTTTCTTGAGTTGGGATTTGTTTAGGGGAATTGAAGCAGCATTATTTTTCGTAGGAGGAACACGAATCAAGACTAGATCAATGGCTTCACAATTTGATGTGACTAACACAACTTGCAACTCTCAGATGATATGTGCAAGATGAACACAAAACAAATCATTTCTCACAATATGTAACTATGTCTCTACCAGTTAAGTCACACAATATCGTTAATGTTAATAAAAAATAAAGGTTCCGTGCTATTTTGTAGCTAATTTTTGCAACAGGATCGATATATAGATGCAAATTAAGGCTAATTAATAATGCATTTATGGTGTACGAGGAACATAATAACCACCATAGCAAGGAAAGGCTTATTCCTATATTTATGTGTTTATGGGACACCAATCAACACTAGCCATTGGCTTCACAGTTTGACGTGACTATTGCAAGTTGCAACTCTTGGATGCTATCGATGACACCCACGAAGATCTGTTCGGTTGGTGCTTTCTTCTTCTTCTTCTTCTTAAACTACCGGGACCCTTGAAATACAACAAATCACTTCACAGAATACGTAAATGTCTCTAGAACCTTCTGCTCAAACAAGTTGCAAAACATATCAATGCAAACCTATAACATTTTTATCATATTATGATATTAATCAGACATTAAACATAGTACAAATTTGAAAGGTTTTACCTTTAATATCGACACACAACCATCCATTTGCATTGCCTTGCCACCGAAGTACACATCAATTTAACTGAACTTTGAGCTGTGGAATAATCATGTACTTTGGTTTTCTACATTTGATTTAATATGCATTTACCTCTGGGGACAGATTCTAAGTTAGGACTTCATCTTGTACGGAATGTAAACAAGAACAGTGGTAAGAGCTTAACAGGTTTAGCTTTTCTGGAAGATTCTTTAAATATTTATCATGAAAAAAAGAAAGAGTACATGAACTTGGACAGAGGGAGCGGGAGAGAGATACGTAGCTTTATCCATTGACCATTAGGACTATGAATGAATATGAAGAAGCAACCCCATTGGCGGGGGAAAATAATTGCTTGTTCTTTGTGTTTTGTTTCATGTGTTTGTCTAATCAGTACACTGCGTTACAACATTCACGTATTGGTGCAACTTCGAAGTCCCCGCATGTGATTCAGTTTCATGTTCATGTGTAGTTCAAAACCAAAAGAAACGAAGAACGGAAGAAGTGCACGCGTAAAGGTTTAATTGTCTGCAGAATAATTGTACACTAGATTATTTCTTTAATGTGACATCTGCAGAATAGTACATGCCCCGCAATGGCAAGTTGTGATGTGTTTGGTGGTACCTTTATTTGCCCTTTACAGAATGAAAATGGGAATTTCTTACTTTACTTTTGTTCTAAAATTGAATTAAAGGGAGACATATATTGCATTCTCATCACAATTTTGTGACTTATTTACTATTACACTTCCATTACGAATTTACGAATTTAGATTCTCTCTAATATCTTCAAAATTGTATTTTTATAGTTGAGCAGAGGATAACACGAAAAAAAATCTAGTAGAGAAACTGAACTCGGTAATTACATTATACAGATGAACCATTTTAGCTGTACACTGCAGTGAAGTATGCGTGTCTGTGGTGCTTGGCTGGGGATTCGTTGTTAGTAATGATGCTTGTTTTTAAAAAGGGATAAGTCGGCGAGGAAAAGGTTTGAGGCACCAAATGTACCATGATTTTCACATCTCACATATGAGACTACTCTTTACCACTTTTTAGGCTTTTTCTTCCTCCAAAAAGGTGAATGGCTGTTAGTAACCTTTTTTGGGTCACTGTTAGGTTATTCTAAATGACTTTCAACTTTTTCCCTCCCTTCTTTTCACACAAAAGCTTAAAACGATTAAACAAATCTGAGAAAAGGGAAAGGATATGAACATCGCATTCATCATTTACATACACTACCACATCATCCTATCAGTTATCTCTGTCGAACTCTGAAGGAATAATTGCTGGGAAAGCCTGAGGCAGTCATTGAGAATCTAGTTCTGGGGAAAAGAGTCAGATTCAGAACATTAGACTTGGCAGTTGGAAAAAAAATTCACCCTTTACAGTGGAACCAAACTAAGAAAAACAGTCAAAAAATTCTGAGGAATTTTCATCATTTGGGTGCGGTTAATTCATAATATACAGTATCTTAAAGGAGCTATGTGACAGCTTAGGATATCTGAGACAAAGTAACTACAATTAAGTGAGATTTGTATGTGGGGGCTGCGTTTTAGTGTAAATTGTTGAACAATCAAATCCACAAATCTCGTGGAGTGGCACAGGAGGGTTGATTGAGAAGTGTGGACCAATTTCAAATTTAAAAAGACAAGAACACGGTATCCTATCATGGCGCTTTGTCATAGAGAAATCTCATGACGACTTATCATAACTATGCATTATTTAAAAAACCAAAGTCACTTTCGCTTGAGTGAATTTGCATTCCCATGGACTAATTATGGCAACTGTTACAGCTAAAAGATTCAACTTCACTCAGTATGCAACATGTACAAGAATACACAGAGAGAGAGAGAGAGAGAGAGAGAGAGAGAGAGAGAAGCTAGAGTACCCATTTAACAGATTAATGCTGCAAACCAAGCTATTTACTCAAGCATCAAACTCCCTTAACACACAATTGCATTTCAAATGAGAAACTCGTTCTTTTTAACAATCGCAATTTCCCTTCGTGCTTCTCATCAATTCCTTGTTTCCACAAACTGCAGATTTTGAACAAAAATTGGTCGAACCACCCTTTTCCTGGGACTTTTTACAATGAGCGATGGCACTCTCGATTGAATTCTCCAGCTCCACGCTTATACTCTTGTTGAACAACTGCAACTCATAAGACCCAGCTGAACTGAGAGAAAAAGACGAAGATGAAGAGGACGACCCAGAAGAAGAGGAGGACAAAGATGAAGCCTTGGAAGCATAATGCCGTTGAATCACCCCAGAGAAAGACCTTCTGCTGCTGTTACTGAACCCATCTTCAACCACGTCACTGTTCTTGACCATACAAGATCTCTGCCTACGGTGCTTGTAGTCACAATAAAGCTCAAACGGTTTTTTGTTTGTGTTTGTGTTTGTGTTTCGGTTTCGGTTTCTGTTTCTCCTAGCATCATCCATGTTCTGGCACTCCTTGCATTTGGGTTTCTTCAGTGCCCCCATTTTGCTTGTTGCATCACTGGCACAGGTCTTATCTGAGCAGCCAGATTTGGTGAACAAAGATTTGAAGTAAGTTTTAGAAGCCCTGAGCCTTTGAGCGAGCCAGAAGTGCTTGGTTTGTTTCTTTGGAAGATGGTGATGATCACTGACCAAGCCTTCTATCTCAGAGGACCAATCAAATTGATACTCAGAAGAAAGCGTTTCGCAGGAACTAACCCTGCGTGACTCCGAGGGAGAGATGTTGCAGGATTCAAGAGGGGTGATGGCATTTGTTGAAAGGAATCTACTTTCTTCCAATGAAGACTGTGATCTTGCGAAGCCAAAGGTTGCATCAGCGTTCTGGAGGAGCTTTTCCACCATTTCTAAGCGAGGAGGAAGGTGAAGAGGAAGGAGTTTTCCCTTGTAGAAGAGTTCATCAGCAGGGGAAGTTGTGGACTCTTCCTTGTTTTGGAACTCAAATTCTCTGTTGTGAATGGAGTAAGAGAAGTTGGGCGAAGATCTTAGTTCAATGTCAATGAAGTCTTCGTCTACATGAACCGAGGGTGCTCTTTTTGTGGCCATTTCATGTGACTCTCTCTGTGGGGTGCTTTCTCTGTTTGTGTGTCGCACAATGGAGATGCCTTTCGGAAATTGAGCTTTTATAAAGGAAAGACAGAAGTGAAGAGGGAAGGTGCTCCCAAACCTTCTTATATATTACCAATATTTCCTAATTTATTTATTTATAAAATAAAATCTATATTTGTAACCACATGTATGCATTCAGAAATAAAATTTATGAAGAATTATGACAAAATTTAGATTATAAGTTAATTTAAGTGAGTGAATTTTAAATCTAACTCAATTTTTGTAAGAAAGGACTATGATATTTTGAAAAACTTTTTTCTTTTCTTTTAAGTCACATAAAACCTTTCTTTCATCCATTGAGAGTGTTGTGACGTGTACATTATCAAAAGTTTTAGTTAGACTTAAATATCAATCTTTAACATGATATCAAAAATATTTAAAGTCTATTATATTAAAATTTATTATTTGTTAGACTTATCATGTCATATGTTATCAAACCTCTTCAGATTTAATTTTTAGTCTTATGAAAAATATATATCTCTTAATATAAAACATATAATAAAAATAAGAGATAAAATGAATTTATACAAGTAAATGCAAATCAAATTAATTGAAATAGGACCTAATGTTTAGTTCTCATGCCTTTGTAATATTACCTTTTGAACGAACTTTGGAAGCCTCCTATCTAAGAACACGTCTTGCGTTATTATCATACACAGACAATATTGCTTTGATTATTTTAGTTTCAACTATTCTTTTATAATTGTTAAGATTAAATTTTCTTGCACCCTGACTCTATTAAATTACAGTCTTCTAACATTACAATATTTTTTGAATGAGTTACTATAAATATTGATTTTTTTTTACTAGGAGTTATTCAAAATTTATTACTGTATTTATTATACCATTTACTTTAGTATAAAAATTAATTAATTTCTTTCCAAGCTAACATAAAATACAGCTCAGCTCATACTAATCTTAGTACATATTTTAATAATATTTTGAGTCATGCATTTTTTTTTTCAACAAAAAAAAGGTCGAAAAAATGACAATTATGCCAATAAACAAGCCTTTTGATAATTTTAGTTGCAAGAGAGTTGTATATAATGGATTTGATAAAGATGAAAGAAATAGGAAAAAAAAAGGTAAGTGAAAACAAAAGAAAAGAAGAAAAATAAGTGAAAATTACTTTTTTTTAACTTTTAATTTGTTATAAATAATTATATTTTTCGTTATTAATGTTATTTTATTTATTTACTGTTATTGCAATATTCTATATTAGTTATTTATAATTCATTATCACACTTTAAATACAAGTCAATGCTTCATAGTTTTAGATAATATTTATAATGTTGGACAATCATTAAACATTTATTCTCATTGAATGTTTATTTTCTTATTTTTCATGCACAATTAATACTAATACGATAAAAGTTTAAACCCGCTGATTTTTAAATTTTCTTTCTTTTTCTTTTACTTTTATACAATTTTTTTATATAATGTAATATTTAGATAAAACATGTTTTATATTGAGAACTCGGTGTATAAAAGATCGTTAATTCAATTAAGATTATTAATTGAATTGGTAATTATAGAAGAAAACAAATTCACCCGCAAGTATTTGTCATAAGTAAAGAATTTTTCAACTACCAGACGGTGGTGGGGTTAGTTTACCATTTTTTTAAAATAAAATGTAATAAAAAATAATAAATAGTATTTTTTTATTTTTTATCATAATAATTTAGAAAAATAAGACTCAGATATGCCAGCGAACCTTATTAAGATCCATCGGTGTTGACAGGTATAATGATAAAGTAAAATGAAATAAAATGGAAAACGATTAAGGTTTCCTTATTCAAAGAATAAAACCACTCTCTCTGCTGTATCATTTATGAAAAAAAATTATATCGACCTTGTATTTATGTTTATCTTTAGCAGGTTATTAATTTTAGGGTTAATTATTATTTTTTTCGTTAGTTCTAATTAAAATTTTAAATCAGTTTATTTTTAAAATTTTGATATAATTTAGTCTTTTAATTTTAGAAATATATAAATTTAATCAAATTTTATTAAGTTTATTTGACTTTTCACACATATTTCATGATAATATTATTTACATTGTTTAACACATCTTCGTTTTAATGTTAATTAAGAAACGTATTTAAAATATTAAATAAAGTTAACAAAATCTGGTTAAAAAGATTAAATTAACTTATTTCTAAAAATGATGATTGAATTGGTCTAAAATTTCAATAAAAGACTAATTTTAATTTTCACCAAAAATTAAAGAATCAAAAATATATTTAATCATCAATTTTGATGTGTCTTGTGTTTTCATTTATTTGGTTTTTTAATAAAATATGTAAACCTAAGTATAATTTCTTGAAAAATATCTTAATATCTCAACGAATTTATATAATGAATAGATATCTATATTATGTTATTTATCATTCTGTTTTTTTTTCTCACAATTGTGAGAAAAGAATTAATAATCATATTGTTTTCAAAAGTATTGGATCGTGGATGTTAAAAGACTTTTTCTTTAAACTCTTAATTGATTTTTAAGTTAAGTGAGTTAATTTACATTTGACTTGTAATTAGCTTAAAGAATTGAATTTAGAACATGGGACTTGTAATTAAATTTTACCCTTTATTGTTATGAGAAATTTCCCATACTATTCTCTCTCTAATCTTAAATATCAGAAACATATGATGACTCAAAAATATATATATATATATATATATATATATATATATAAAACTATATTAATAATATATATATATATATATATATATATATATATATATATATATATATATTAATATTAAAAAAAAAGGG
>Ga0099822_1007152_pt1 | contig 14462 bp, 6 predicted proteins | sample CowpeawhiteBW_FD_76839 | JGI IMG/M metagenome (GOLD analysis project Ga0099822, IMG submission 76839) | Root nodule microbial communities of legume samples collected from California USA - Cow pea white BW | ecosystem: Host-associated > Plants > Roots > Nodule | place: USA: California | collected...
ATATATATATATATATATATATATATATATATATATATATTAATTAGATGATGAAAATAACATGTTTTGAAAAGTTCTATATTATTTAAGATAATAAAAAAGATAATAAGTATGTTAGTGACTATATAATGAACTCTAAATTTATTTTTTGGTATAGTTAAATTTTTATTCTGAAAGATGTAAATGTGATGTATTTAAAATCAAAAAGTTGAAAGCATTTTCTATGTGTTGTAATGATATTTGAGAATAAAAATAGTAATGTTACGATGCTATATATATCAAAGTTATTTTTAAAATATAATAAAATGTTATCATGCCAATTCTTTTATTATTTTTTAAGGCGGAATTTGCTTAACAAAAACCATTTTTCTTACAGCAAAACTTTGATTCACTACAGTTTTATTTTTGTAATCATTTTTTATTGTTCACTAAAGTGATTTTACAGCAAAAGCCTCTAAAACATTTTTACTTCCAGCGGTCTCAAATCCGGTGAATGATTTAAGATTTGTTGAACTAATTATATAGATTGAAAAAAAAAATTCCAAATCACATTTACCTTCTTTCATTCTTCCTCGAGAACTTTATATTCAAATATACAAATTTAGAATCGCACACTTTATTCTAAAAATCCAATATCATAACATTTATTTTCAAATCTATTCAATCATTCCATACCCATTTCTAAGAACTATTTTTCAAAACAAAATCATTCCAAATTTCCACCTAATAGAATTAATCCAATAAATATATCAACTGTTGATAAAATTATCTTTTTCAAAATTTTGTTTGTAATTGAATTCTCACAAATTCTAAAGTTTGAAACTGGAGAAAATTCTAACTTAATTTAAAGAGGGACAACAAAATGAGAGTATCAAGAATATTTCCACGTGTTAGAACAAATATTATGTAAAATAACTCTTCAAAGTTACAATAAAAAAAAAATTGATATTTCTATTCGTATCTGGAAACTATGAATGTTCGACTATTAAGAAATATATTTTGTATTTGTCTCTTTAGCAACCTAATATCACCTCTTAAATAAAGTTCACTATTAAAATAATTCATTGATCAGAAGTTCCATGCATACTTTGATTGATTAATTTCATTTATATACTAATAAATATATTATTGAGAATTCGTTTTCTCAGTGCACACACTTTTTCTTTATTCTTTAAATAATCGTTATTTTAGATTAAAATAATTATATTTCTATTTTTATCTTTTTAAATGTTTGTTAATTCTAATTTAAATATTTTATAAATATATATATATATATATATATATATATATATATATATTTCGTGTACATATTTTTCTTCCAATTTTGGTTTTAAGTAATTGCTATTTTAAATTAAAATAATTACATTTTCATTTTTTTAATGATCGGCAGTTTAATTATTTTATTATTTTATACATTTTAATAACTTACTTTTTCAATTCAAATAATTATTTATAAAAAATATTTTGGTGTCTCCACATTTTTATTATTAATTATCCTTTAATAAATAACCATTTTTTTTTAAATCAAAACAATTATTTTATTACTTTTATCTTTTAACTAACCTATTTGTTAGACTTAAATGTTTCATTTATTTATTTTAAATTAATCATTTTTAAACTAAAATAAGTATCTTTAATATACAACAAAATCATCTACAAAATAAATAAAGGTTATAAAATTTTAAAAATTATTTATATTTATATATATATTTTTTAATGTGAACACACATGAGTGTAAGATCCTAAAAAATAATGTCGATTTAATGGTGACGGTGATTTAAAAATAGTGAGACAATATTACTTTTAATATTAAAAGGTTTTAGTATAGATATAATTGTTATAAACGAATTTCATTATTTTCAATATACACAATATCTTTAGAAATCACTCTCTTTTAGAGTTTTATGACTTCTTTCTAAGGTTTCTCTTCCTCTATTTGCCGTCTAATTGAAGATTTGAGACCGTAAGGGTAATCCTTGTGATAAATTTTTCAATTTAAATTCTCTATTTGCGTAAGTTAAGTTTCAGTCATTTTTTTGATCTTCTTATGTTTTTTGGTTGCACGTGAGACTTTTTCCGCTTGCATGTGAGTTTTTAATCTTTTATTTGAGTATCTACTTACTAGTGATCATAACGGTATATCATGATCGTTCTTGTGATATTTCTATGTATAGACAAGAACATCATGTGAAGTTATAAGTGTTTTGGTGTTCTTAGAGGTGTGCGTGAGTCTGATAAATTTGATGGTTTGAATGTTGATGATTGTTTTATTTTGATAATGGATTTTGGTTATTAGCATGAATCTATTTGGTGTGTATGTTTGATTTAAGTTGAAAGATTGATTTCATGCTTGTGTGATTTTGTGTTGGTTTTTGTGATTGATTGAATAATTTAGAATTTGAGCAATTTAGCAAATTGGTACAAACTCAAATGCTTTACAACAGTTAGTTTTAGTTTTAATTTGAGTGTAGATGGAATATTTTTATAATCATATATCATGTAAAGATGTAATATACTTAATATATTTTATACACTAAATCACCTGTTTTGAATATTATAATAAAATGTTATATTTTATTAATTTTAAGCTATTAGAATGAGATATTACACATGTACATGTATTTTCACAAGAACGCATGTGTTTTGGTCTATGTATAAATAGGATTTTTCTTAATATATATATATATATATATATATATATAATTCTTACAACTTTGCCCTTTAGTTTAAATAAAAATAATTACATTTCCATTTTTACCTTTTAATGACAATTAATCCTTATTTAATTATTTTATAAATAGATTAAAATTTACAACTATATAAATAACTATAGATAAAGAAGATAATATTTTTATCCACAATTATTATTTCTATTTTACTCTTACTAACGGTTTTTTTAAGAAATATAATTGTTAAGTAATTTTTTAAAAGTAACCACTATTTTAAAATCTTTTATATAAAATCATTACAAATTTTTCTTTTCTTTCTTTTTTTGTTTTTTTCATTATATTTGTAATTTCTATCACTATTTTAATTTACTTATAAATGTTAAAAAAAACGGATATACAAATCGACAACGTTTGTATTTATACTAGTATTAATAAACATTGTTCTTTAGTATTTAATAACAAATCATTACATATTTTAATTTTATTAATTTTAGTAATAAATATTGTTAAAGTCATGATGACTTTTAACAATTGATATTAATTATGTGTTCAGTTTCAATAAAGAATATGAAAGGAAAAATTATCTGAAAGAATGAAAAAAAAAAAGAGTATAACGGAGAATATTTTTTTATTGTTTAGCAAAGAAGAAAAAGAAGACAATATAAGTAATATTTTATCACTGGTATGGTTGTGAAAAAGTGAAAAGAAAAACAGAATACACACATACTAATTTTTTGTTATTACATTAAAAATAACTTTTTTTTTATTGTTTTTCATCTGTTTCTGCCTAAATACAGAACTGTTTATATTAGATTATGTGTCTTTCCACTCTGTACTATTACCAAACAAAATACAATAATTTCTTTCTATTTTTCCATTTTCTCTGGTAATAGGTATTTTGTCAAGAAAACAAACAATGTTTAAAAATATTTAGTAGTGAAAATGGGATAAGATGTAAAAATAATAATAAAACAAAAATATAACTATGATAAAACACATTTAAAAAATTTATTAGTTATTTGTTGTAAAATCTTACAATAAAACATTAATTAGAAATTTCATTGTATTTTATGAGTGCCATTAGCCCGAAAAGAAAGAAAAGATTGTTTCTTGAAAAGGTAAAACAAAAAAGAAAGATTCAATAAATAGCATTGTATAAAGAATCAGATTAAATTGATTAAAGTTGGATATTTTCACCAAAGTGGTTCAAAGCAAGGGACAAGCTTTTATTACCAATCCATGGAGTGGAATAATTTTTGTATTGGTGGAAACCGATGAAAACCGAAACGCCCTCTTTCTCCTTCACGCATAAAACCCACTCACAACTTCTTCTCTTCAATTGGGCACAGGCACAATCATGGCGAAGAAGAGAAAATCCATAGCCTCAAGCATGGACGAGGTGGACCGAACCATGTACGCTTCATTTTCCAGTGCTGCCAATTCTCTCTCACACCTCTACACTCTCTCCATGAACCGCCACAAACTCTCCTTCCAAGCCGGTGAACGCCACTCCCTTGTAACGATTTTCTCTTTTATCCTCCAACCCCTTTTCGTTCCATATATTTCCTGGACTTTTCCAAAATAAAAAAACTATCTTTTTTTTTTTTTTTCATTTTTAAATTCTTGTTCTCGATTGCAATTGAGTTCTTGCCTCGGCATTTTTACTGTTTTTGTCATGTGTTTAGGGTTTAAACTATGTAATTTGTTTTAATTGGTGTGAGCTGTGTCCGATTTCAGGAAAAGCTTTATCAGTGGATCCGGAGGCAACAAGAGGGTGGATCAAGAGTTGCACCTGTTGATATACTCGGCTACATTCAGGTTGGTTTCATTCTATGGTTCTTTTTGTGTTTTGCATGTCATTGTGAAGCAAACAAAATGAGAGAGGCTGAGGAATTATGGCGTGCTGGTTACTGAGAAGATGATGCACATGCATCATATCAAAGAGCTAGGCTGATAGCTAGAGGAGCTTTGAGCTAGTTTTGCGTTGTTTCTTCCCTTGAGACAAATGAAATTTTTTTGTGGACTTTCAACCAATCATAACTGAATAACAAAATGGTCATTTTTTACCAAACCTGTTTATAAACAAGCCAAACGGTTTTGTGTAAGCTTTGTAGTCAACCTCATTTGGTGAGATAAGGCTATGTTTCTTTTGTCTAAGCTTTTCCTGATCACACTGTTGAACAATACTGCTGGTTTTGATAAGGTTCATGTTAATCTTGTTGTCCAGATTTTGATTTAGTTCTCTGGTATTGACGTTTGCTTAATTAATCAGTTGTGTTTTTATTTCTGTAGGCTGGATTTACGCAGGTCTTTACCTTTCTCTAAATTACTTGTTTTCTGCCTTGTCTGTTGCAATTTTACCTTGTTATCATTCGTTTATTTGTTTCTTTTCTTAGTGGAATGTCAATTTTTTCCCTTGAATTAATGGGTGATTTTGTTGATGAACTGAAATTTATAAAGTAAGTGTTTTGTTTGCCTATATGCAAGTTATAACGGAGAATGTTGGAAAGGTTTCTTAGTGTGAGGCATGAATTTTTAAATTAAGTTTAACTAGAGAAAGTCTGAAAATTGGGTGAATTTTAAACGGGAGAAAGCCATCTTGATTTCTCCGATAGTTGTTGCCCTTTTCTTTCATGTGATCCTTTCTCTCTTTAAATTATCATTTTCTAAACTTTTGTGTAATTGCTATTTTAAATTTTTGTGGAAACAAGTGTTTGAAATTTTATGTTTCACTCGTGGGCTTTGAGAAGTTGCAGAATTACATTGGGGAATGCTGATTGCCAAAAGAAGTAGAAAATACATAGGATTGACGAATGAACCCAAAGTGAAATGGCAAGTAATATATAAATACTTGGCAAGTATTATATGTTACTTAGATATTTTTGTAGCATTTTAGTTATATTTCACGTTTGTAATGGTGGCTAGGAAGGACAGAAAATGCAATGAAACATTCTTTTTTTCCTTCCGTTTTAAAATTTTTTAAGATTGTCAGTTTTTAAGAAATTGTTATCTCAGAAACTTGTATGCACTTGTGGCTAGTTAGATATATTGCAGTTCTGAAAAAAAAAAAAATGGTTGATAACATGGCAGGTTTGGGTCACAGGGGATGCCTTTGTACTTCATGCAATGTAATATTGTTCTTTGTTGTTACTGATCACAAATTGCATGAATGAAATCTGATTTTTCTGCTGACAGAATGAGCTGGATTATTGTGGAGAGGAACCGTGTATGTCACCTAGAATTCCACAGCAACACCAACAATCACAACCACTAATGCATGCCACTGTCACTGGTTCAGGCTTTCCCGTAACTACAGAATTTCCTGGCCAGACACTTATGGGGCAGGGACTCAGGTCTGAGCACAGTGATAATCAATCAAAGAACTCCGTGTTTTCAAATGCGTTGTCAAATCCTGTTCGTCAAGTTGGTGAGGTAGGGAACTACACTGAAGACAACTTTCTTCAGCAGCAAAGCAGGGACTCTGCTTCCTTCAGTTTCAATGATGCTGCCATGGACATGCATTCAGACTAGTCTTCTGTTTCATCTACTGAATGTGTTTGCTTCACCATCCCTCTACATTACCTGCAAAAAGATTGAATAATCAGCGGAAGGGCATATCTGAGTTTTGATCTTTGTGTCCCTACAGAAAACAGCATTAACTTATTACAACGCATGCTTGTACCATCCAAGTTGAGTAATGGCTTAGGTCTTCAATGTTCTTTGTAAAGTTTGTTGTTGAAATAGTTTAAAGGTATCAAAATTTGTACCCTGATTTCTCTCAGATACAAACTTTATTTCAATGTAGGCATTACTTCTATTTCAAGTTTTCTACCTAAACCTGTCCTCAGGGCCGACTCAAGGATTTCAGGTGTCATGGATGTCCTTCTCCTTCTAATCATAAATATTTTTGTTGTACTTTTTGCTGCAAAATTATCCGTAATTCTTTCATAATCAATAATTTTTTTTAAATGTTTTCAGTAAAACCATTTAATCTTTTTCTTTAAAGTTATATGTTTATTAAAAGTTATATTTTAATTACGATGTGTATATACATATTCTTTTTTGTGGCTTCCAAAGTGGTTCACCTTGACCATGCTGCATGCTACAATCAGTCCTTTTCACACATTCTGTGCGCTTCAATTCACAACTTCAGGCATCTTTTGTATATCCCTTTGGTTTTCATATCTATTTTGTTAATCCTTATAGCTTGTTCTCTGTTGTTTTCTTTATATTATTGTCAATTTGTGAAGAGAGAGAATAAAGACACCATTTAGCCGCAATTCATTCAGCCTTTTTAGGATTAACTTAACAGAGTTCTCAAGTGAGGATTCAGTATTGTATACCTTTGATTAAAGCTTGATAGTTTCTAAAAGAAAGAAAAAGAGAAGGGTCTATCTTTGACAAATGCAGTGTCGAAGCATGGAATGAGAATAGAAGGGAAGAAAACTTGCAATGGCCGAGAAGGCATCTTAGCATCAGAAGAATACTTGAAGTCAAAGAATAAGATTGTGTCCATGTGTAGAACTAGTATTATTGCCAATACTACATACAGATGAACTTGTCTTGAAAAATTAAATATTGACATAAAAACATTGATTATTAATTTTAACTCTCATTGTCAACTTTTGACATGATTTAACATTTAAAACATGTATGTATTTGCATATTTTTACATGTGCAATTATTTAACATAAAAATGAAATAATTATGGAGCAATTTTTAAGATCTCATATATTTTTTCCTAAAACTGTATTGTTTTCTTTAAAATTGATTCTTTTCATCATTTTTACATTTAGTAAAATGTGTGAATAGGGGTATTTGAGTAAGGGTCTTTCTTCCTGCACTTCCAAAATTTTTTCTACACCTCCAAATTTTTTTTAAATTTCCAAAAAATCCTTTGACCATTTAAAGAAACCTATGGACACCACATCCCCAAAATTACTTTCGGTTTCGGATGTAGACTTTCGAAAGTCAAAATATATAACTTTCAGAAGTCAAAATATATCACCGAAAGTCGACTTCCGAAAGTCAAAATATATCATCAGAAGTTGACTTTCGGAAGTCAAAATATGTCCACCGAAAGTCGACTTCTGGAAGTCAAAATATATCATTGGAAGTTAATTTCCGGAAGTCAAAATATATCACCGAAAATCAACTTCTAAAAGTCAAAAATTATTATTGAAAATCGACTTTCGAAAATCAATAAACATTACCGAAAATCGCTTCCGATAATACATTTTGACTTTCAGAAATCGACTTCCACGATGTTTACAATAAAAGGGTTATGAGAAGTAGAAATTTGAGGAGGCAATTTGAAATGGAGAACCTGATGAAAAGCCCTTAACCTTCCTTACGGTCCTAATCGCTTATATCGGTCAAACAAATATTTAATCTAACTTATTAAACTACTGTTCACATATGACATCATCATCCATAAATTAATTGGAATTAAATAATTTAACTTTTTATTCATAAAGATTAGATAATTTAGTATTTTATCTCAATATAATAATTTAAGTTTTTTTTCATAACAAATATAGTTTGATTGTATTTTGTGAAATATAAATTTTATCTTGAATTTAGGGTGTGATATTTCATATTTTTTATTTTATAATAAATTTGTATGTAATGATAAATCATGAATAGATTTTGAGATGTCAACCTAACTAATGAAAAGAAAGGATTTTGAGTGGAAAAGAAGATTGTTTAAACTAAAGAAAAAATAATAAAAAATAAAGAGAAATAAAAAAGGAAAATTCATAAGTTATTTGATATATATATAATAATTTTAAAAAAATTATAAAATTATTTAATAATATAATTTATAATTTTATTATTAATACTATCAACATTATTATTAATTTTAATTCTTTATTATTAGTATTTAATCTATATAGTTTTATTTTATTATATATATATATATATATATATATATAATATGTAATGAATATAATCGATAATAACATGATTGATTATTTTTGTTATGTTATTTCAACTTATTTTTATAGTTTACTTTTTTATTATAGTGAGAAACTCTTTTATATATGTAAATTATCACTTATGTATATTTTCGTAAATCACTTAAGTGAAGTTATTTTATTATTTTTATACAACAGAGTCAGAATCAGAAACAAACGGTGTAAAATATAAAACACATGTATTTAAGACATGTGTTTGATATCTATTTACATCCTTTTAAATTGCTTTGTTCATATAAAAGAGTGCCAGAGAATATATTAAATGTATATTTTGAATTTCAAAGATAATTTTTTTTTTTGTTGCGATATCAGTGTGTTTTTTTTTAATTTATTAGATGAACGAATAATCATCTTATTGTAACGTAATACTTACAAACTTGACAAAGTTTTACACATAAAAGTACAAGTATTGAACATTATAGTTTTTAATGGATGGAATTGATTTTTATATTCTATTACAACTTGGTAATTTTTTAATTGATATTAAAAGCCACAGTAATTTTTATTTGACTCTAAATAAAGTAATTAAATTATATATGAATGTTAAGAAATTTTGATTATCTAAAGGTAGTGGCATTCATTAGTTTTCTTAATTTCAGCTTCAAAATATACTAATATGAGATGAATAGTAATTGTAAATTATATGATAGTGATTAATTAAGACAAAGGTGGGACCCATCATGGTGATTGAAATTAAAATTGATGCAGTCATGCCGATGAGCCTAAAACCATTCACATTTTCAAATGAAGTCATTTGGTATTCATTTCGATCACAATGACATGTCATCATTTTTCTCGTAAACAAACAGATTTCATATTATTTTCATTAAATATTAAAAAATAAAACATTCGTTCCCATATCCGAGGTGATAGGTTTTAAGATGTGATATCATGTGATATAAGTTTTATTTATAGCACGTGATAAAAGGAAAATATAAAAACTACTTCTATAATTTCTGTTTTATCTCTTATTAAACACCTTAAATCATTTTCTATAATTTTTATGTCCAAATCTGATGAGTAGTATTATTTATTTGAAAGAAAATGAATGATTGATGCAAGAGAGTGGTGGGGTCTCACAATGATAACGTGGATGAGGAAAAAGAGAATTCTCATTGGAACTTTCATGTTTTACTCTTCAAGCTATCATACCAGTGAATTGTTTTGTACTCCAAACTTCGATCGAGGCATTTCGACTCACACTTCTAAAATTAAGTTAGGATGCTGATGTTTTTGCTGTTATATTTTTCTATTTCACTGGTAATTTACAATTTTAGTGGTGAAGAAAAGGTGTAATTGAGTTGGGCTAGAGTATTGTTCTATGGTTGGATATGATAACAGGATATACATGAATTTTGCTATTTATATCTATTTTCAAAAGAAAACTTTTATCTTTATCTCCATATTCATGAATGAAACTTTTGTTCTATCATCATAATATTTGTGATATACATACGTACGTTTACCATTTGCAATTTTCATGTTTCTAATATAAATATTAATGAAATAAAGTTGGTAAAATATAAAATATTTTATATATATATATATATATTCAAATTTAAAAATATTTTAAATGTTATTTTATTCTCATTCGTTCTTCAAGTTCTAATAAAATGTTTTTTTTAAATATTAATAAAATTATTATACGCAACTGGAATCGAATCAAGAACAAAAATTAAACTAATAATAATTCAAATTTATAATAAAATTTTTATTTTTTTTTACTTTATTATATATTGAATGGTGATAAATAATAATCATGACAATAATAAATATTGAATTACATTTGTGATAATGAGTTAGAAACCATATTTTATATGATAAAAATAAATAGCAAATAAAATTATTAAACAAAAGTAAACATAATCAAATGTATGTCTTATAAACAATTTGGTATAACAATTAATGAAATTGTTCAAAAAAAACAAATGCATAATTAAAGATATGATAAGGTAAAAAATATCTTAGAGACCTATGAAAATTTTTCAGATATCAAACCAATCGAAATGTTATAATGAAAACTGTTTCAGCAAAACAAAAAAAAAATTATTCAAATGAAACAAAAATTAAAAATAAGAGAATAATGAAGATAATTTTTTACATTACCTAGTAAATGAATGATTTATGCTATTGAACATTTAAACCGAGAGTTAAACATTCTCATGTGAAAATAATAACAATAAATAAAAATTAGTAGAAATATTCAAATATGAGACATAAAAAATATTTAATTTGCATACATGATTTTTGAATATAATTGCACAAGATTATGATAAGAAAGAAAATATCTTAGAGATGTGAATTGATATCATGGTAAGCCAACCAATTAAAAGAAAAAACTTTGTAGCTAAATGAAAATATATATATATATATATTACCTAATACACTATAAGTATTTTTGTAATTTAAACGGGGACAAGGTTGATAGTGAGGATGAGTATTAGGGTGGGTATGAGGACGGGAATGAGACAAGATATGTTCATACCCATCCACATCCTCATACCCAATTGAAAAAATTGGGTATTACCCATACTCAGTCAATGCATGGATTTTTAGTCAAAATGGAGACAAATTTGGACAATATCCACAGGAACATGTTTATTTATCATTCATACATATGTTCTAACTTTATGTAGAGACCTTCGACCTAGATCGACTCGACCTTCAGCATTCGCCTAATAGGCTCGACCTCTAGCTTGTGTCGACTCGCTCAACCTTCGACTTAGCCTGATTCTACTGGACCTTTGACTCATACCTGACTCAACTCGACCTTCACTCTTAGCCTGACTCGGCTTGACCATCGATCCTGGTCTGACTCAACTTAACTTTCAACTCGAGTTTCACTTGATCGACCTTCCTCTGGATTGATATGGCTTGACCTTTGGTCCAGGCCGAGTCAGCTTGACCTTCAGTCCGACCTAACACAACTTGACCTTCGATCCGATCGACTCGTCACCACCATTGGTCCTTGCCAACCCTTCTTGACCTTTGCCTAGGTGTAGTTGTGTTGAGCTTCGGCTCGACCAACCTTTGGTTCAGGGCTACCTGTCTCATCATACAATTTGGGCCGAATTCTTCTTGGACTTCAGTTTGGGTTGAATTGATTCGACTTTCAACTCGAGTTGACTATGCTAAGCGTTTAGTTTGAAGTGACTTGATTAAGCCTTCGACCTAAGCCCACTTAGTTTAACTTTGTGGAGTGAAAATGAGTGAAATTTCAAATTCTTACTTTCTTAAGGAATTTGAAATTCTTTTATTTTATTCATTTGAAATACCATCCAAATTTTCTTAAATTTCAAATTTTTTAATTATTTTATCCGAACAAGTAATTTTAGTGAAAAATTCTAAATTTTCCAAATAAATAAATTATACTTCCAAATAACCTAATCCAAACACAAAATAATATTATATTTTGTAGAAAATTCTCGTAAGTTTGTAAAAAGTAATTCATGGTGAATAAATTTTGCCTTTTAACCTTTTTTATAGTTCATGGATTGAATTAGTTACTCACAATTTTGGAAAGATATTAGAATTGTTCTGTAAATATGACATGCAAAATATAAGGTTACAATATTTTTTATATCCAAATTTGTTTATTTAGTTTTGTTGGTTCAATTATGTTCTATTTTTGTGTTAAATCAATTCAATTTAGTCACTTTTACTAGATTTATATAAATGATGTGAACATTGTCTTTATACATGTCACATGTCAGTTTGTAGAATTTTTATTTTTATTTTGTTTTTTTCTTTTATTTTTTCTCGTGTCAGGTTCATGTTGTTGTGTTAGTGTCACGTGACATTTTCAATGCCATGTGTCATTATTTGTGCCATTGTTAAAAGAAAGATGACACTAACACATAACAATGTCATTTAAACTAATACTACCATGTTGTACTACACGAACCTAACATGTGACAATAAATTAAATAAAAAATTGTAAAAATAAAGGATAAATAAATAAAAAACATAACATATACAAAGAAGTGTTGATATTGTTTATACAAATGTAATAAAAAAACTAAATTGAGTTAATTTATCACAGATTAATATTTAATAAAAAGTTTGAATATACCATGAAAAGAACTAGGACAAAAAGATATTTTACTCAAAGTATAAATAAAATAATATTATTCTTGTAGATAGAGAGAGAGACAAGTAATCTTACTTTCGACCTATATTTAACATCTACCTTTCTAGACAAACAAAATTTACTTTCATCCGTATTAACCTTCAACCCATTATGATTTTGACTTCTATGTATTTTCTCTTTTCTCGTTAAGATGACAATACAAGGTGATTTGCATAGACAAGTTTCAAAATAATAACATGTCTTATTCTATATTATATATAAGGGACAGAGGGGACACATTTTATTTGCGTATGGAGATTAACAATTTTTGTTTGGTTCGTAGCCAGGTTTTAACAACTTTTAGTATTAAAAGTCTCAGCACGTTCTTATTCCCCAAATTGCAAGAAACAATCAAAACATCAAAAGGTGTTACATCACTACATAAATATTATATATACAGATTAAACATTAGCTTAATTCTCATTGTATGTACATTTTTTCCCTTTATCAGTGTATGCGTGTGAAATAGTTATTGAAAAATAATAATTATAATATAAATACATAGTATTATATTATATTTAAGTAATTAAAATATTATTTATGTAAAGTTGTACCACTCACTTACATAAGCAGAATTGGTAAACTAAAATATTCTTATTTAATGTGTCAGTTGTGTAAATTTTAGTCACTAGTAAATATAAATAAAAGTAAAATTATAAAAGTATTACAACTCTTATCTTGAATTTTAACTATAGTTTTGAAATGAAAGAAGTGTCAACTAATTTTGCATTCTTAAAGAGAATTAAATTAAAATATGTGGATTAACATTAATTAATAAGTAAAATATTATTTAATAATTACAAATTAATGTTTATATTAATGCATTCTCAATTTATAATATCATTAACATTTGGATCTTATTTTAAGAGTAATCTAATAGAGCGTGGAGAGATCCTTACATTTTCAGGACAATCTAAACTAGAAAAACTCCAAATGCTTTGCATGTTTAATAAATAATAGAGTCCCACCATAGAAAAAAAAGGTGAGGATAAAAAAGGTTAAATATGATTTTAATTTCTTAATTTTTAGTGAAAATTAAAATTAATATCTCTTGTAAATTTTAAATTAAGTTTTTTAATCTTGTAAATACGTGAATTTTGTCATTTTTAACTAAATTTTATTAAATTTATTTAACATTTCAAATACATTTTATTTTGGTATTTTAGTTTGTTAGATACATTTATATAAATGACTAAGTTGGTTCAGACTTTGTAAAAAAGACTAATTCTAATTTTTATTAAAAAAACAAACATATTTAACCCGATAAAAAATAACATGTCAAGTAGAATCGTGGTTAAATAGTGAATTTGATAATAAGACATTATCTTTTCATTATACAATTTTTAAAAAGTAGTAAGGGACACATTAATTTAATTCATATAAGAGATTTACGGTCCATCAAATTCAAAACTTTAAAGATAAATTTATGTTTTTTTTTTTTTTCTGACAATGATATTAAACTTTTGGGTTAAATATAATTTTGGTCCCTCAAGTTTGAGCGAAATTTGGGTTTAGTCCCTCATCAAAACTTTTGACCAATTTAGTTCTTCATCTTCCAAAATACGTGAATTTAGTCTTTTTAACCAAATTTTGTTAAGTTTATCTGACATTTCAAGCGCATTTCATGATAGTATTTAAATTATTTATACTGTTTGACACATTTTTGCTTCAATGTTAACTTAAATA
>Ga0099822_1007156_pt1 | contig 14461 bp, 9 predicted proteins | sample CowpeawhiteBW_FD_76839 | JGI IMG/M metagenome (GOLD analysis project Ga0099822, IMG submission 76839) | Root nodule microbial communities of legume samples collected from California USA - Cow pea white BW | ecosystem: Host-associated > Plants > Roots > Nodule | place: USA: California | collected...
AGCTTTCTAGAAACATCTAGAAAGGATGACCACATGCCTTGGCCTCCAAGAAGTCTAGAAACATCTAGAAGGAGCATCCACCTTGCCTTGGCCAAGAAGGCTTCTAGAATGTGTCCATGTGCTCCTTTGTTGACCTACTTTCTAGACTCTAGGTTTTGTTATTTACATTATAATCCTTTTTAACTTATTTGTTTTTGCCAATGGCCCCTAGATAGTTCTATTTAAGGGGACCTCTAACACTTGTACAAGGGTTTAAAATTTTGGAGAAATTAAACAACTTTGTGTATCAACCATTGTGAGAGTCTTTCTCCCTAGGGAGTGGAGTTCTTTTAAGCCTTATCTTGAATCTTGATTCAAGTGGCGACACACATCCACTCATCTTCAAGGTTGCCATGGCTTCTTCTAGCCTAGCCTTGTAGTGGTGTGCTTCTCGCATTTTTATCATTCATTTCCTTTCCATTTTATGCTTTCTTCTTTCTTTGTGTGTGTGAATTGGGTTTTACTCTTTTTATGTATTGTCCACTCTTATTTGTTTTGAATCAATCCATTCTTCTCTTCTCTAGAACCTTGGAAAGGAACCTTCACATCTAGATAGTTTTCTATCTTAATGTCCAGTGGGGATTTCCTTGGTTTTCTTAATCAATCATCACCATATTCAATAATATTCTAAAAGGAACAAGATAATCCTACATCACATGAGAAAAAGAGACGTTGTGATTTTGGGACCCATACGAACAAGAAGAACAAGGATGACTACGACTGCGAGACATTATCTTCAACAAATCCCTTTATCTGCTCAGTGATGAAGATGAATAGGAAAATGGAGGTTGGGGCAAAATGAAGTTTAGGGCAAAAAAATGAAGACCTCCATTTAAAACAAACCACTACACACGTAACACAAAAAATGCCATAGTACAATTTAGATTTGTGGCACATTTCAGTTATCCTATGCCACATCACCTTATTCTTAATGGCGTTTGTGAAAAATTAATCGGATGTACTACATTGATGCCAATTAACAAATTTGTGTACTAAATTGGCACAAACATAAAAGTGGATACCATTTTAAAATTTTGGAACGAAACTAGGTATGTTTCGAATAATTAAGCATTAAATCAATATTTAACTTACTAATTGTGTAAATTTCCTCCTGTAAGATTGTTCTTACAAATGAACTCCATCAATCCTGAACAAGCCTCCACTGCTATACACCAGTCCTTTCCCGAATGGTTTAACTACTATGTAAGTATTTGTGTATGAGATGTCCATATCTCGTTATTGACTTCCTATCTTCTAACTTGTATATGTGTATGCAAAATATAGGTTAACAATGAAATGAATGAGATCACAAACCCAAATCTAAAGGCATTAGCAGGGGAACCTAGTTCACTTGCAACATCATGGAACATGTACTTTGTTAATGGGTATAAGTTTCATACAAAGCAATAGAGTGAGGAAAAAAAACCACGAACTGTGGGGTTCATGTAAAAGGTGTAACAGAAGGAGAAGAGGATGCCTTCTATTGTATCATTGAGAACATTTTTGAGTTGGAATACGAGAAACTAAGTAAGAAAATTCCTCTCTTTTATTGCAGATGGTTTGATCCCACATCGAAAAGTGGCACAAGGATTCATTCACAACACAATATTGTAGAAATCAAGATGAATGTAAAAATATGCTATACGATCTATTCATTCATCCAGAAAAGTTAGACAAAGTGTACTACATCCCTTATCCTGCAACATGTACAAGTTTTCATGGTTAGTGCGTAGCAATCACAAAAAAGCCAAAAGGTCATGTTGAAATAGATAACTTAGAAGAAGAATTTCCTTATAGAAATGCCAAATGTTGTACCAATTCCAACAATCGAACGATTACAAGGTTTAATTGACTCCTCAACTCTAGAATTGATAATTGATGTGTCATCGAAATATTGGAGGACTATGATGAACATGTACATGATTCCTAAAAAGAGGATGAAGATAGAGACGAAGATTGAGACCTTGACAATATAGATGATTAATTTAGGTCTATGTTATTTCTTTGCATTTCTTATAAAGAATTTGATAAATAAAGAAATTTATTGCAAACTTAAATTTTATATTCCCTTTTGTAGGAAACATGCCTAGAATGTGAGGAAGGGATGGTAAGGTCATCCTATAACATTTCGGTCGGATATTACGGATTTAAATAATAAAATAGAGAAATAAAAGCAAAACCTCATTTATTATGAATTCATTTCCCAAAACGCAGAAAATTTAAAACTTTGTTTACATCGTAAAATAACTTAAAATCCATACTTATAAAATTTTAATACAATATCCAGGTCTGATAATATAAAAGTTTACAATTTATTCAAAAACATAATAAAACTCTGGTAAAAATTTTCTCCCAAACTAGCCCTGCTATGGCGCTATGTCTCACCAGATCCACCTACAACATCATCTGCTCACGTGTAACACAATACATGATCATCGTCAAACACAAGCAGATAGGATGAGCTAACAGTATAAAATATACACACACATTGTATATAATTTATTACACATCAAAGGAACTCATATCCTTCAATTCCACACAACATGGCCACCACCATGTCACCTATGATCTACGTCTTTAGGTGAATACCTCAAGATGTCTTGCTGCCATACCTACAAGCCACAACTTGTAGAACTTGTGCGGGAAACCTACAGACCATACTTTATAACGCTAGGTAGAGTTCCTAATACGAACATAGTTCGTAACATCCTAAGACTATGAAACTCGTCAGCTAAATACTGAGGAGGACAATCTATCTGGACCCATCCGTACGAGCCACAACTCACACCTCACACCAGTAGCACTCGCCAACCCGAGCCACAACTCAAGAGTTACTCATGTTCATCTGTCATCCCGAGCCACAACTCAAGAGATGCCATTTCGAGCCACAACTCAAGGAACATTCAGCAAACCGACCTTTAAGGTATCACCAAAGCCTTGTAGACCACGCACATCCAAAGCAAACAAATCACAAGCCCTGCCTCTGCATTATCGTTTAGTGCTGGTCCAAAGCCACCAGGCGAAACTCGCTTCCAAACCGCCTGGTGAGGGACACGTGCAGCCATGCGCCAAGCGCCTCGAAGAACACTGATGTTGCAGACATCACCTGGCGAGACCACCCTCACCACTAGGCGCCACACGTTCCAGTGCGCCATACCCTCGCACAGTACTAGTTTTTAAGCACACAAAACAGATTGCAACCCCCAATCTTGGTATCCAAACTAATAGTAATATCTACCAAGTTAATTGCCTTAATTCTCACGGGTTTAGCTTCCCCCCAATTTTCCTATTCCTTTTTAGATTCACCAATCCAAGGATCTTAATAATTTGAGTTGCTTCAGATTAACCTTGCTCACCCACATGTGAACCCCATCATAGGATAACACTCCAAGATGTTCCAACTCCCGTTATTAGTAGCATTACTCTCAATTGAAGTTCCAATCTTAGTAGTTTACTCAACTATAATCAATACTCCCAAATAGTTTTCCTATCATTTCAATGATCACAACAATCCTTAGAATCATAATTTTCTCCCACTTTCAACTGGTTACTTACAAAAGAGTCTCCAGAGTTTTTCATCTTATTCTGTCACAAACACATGTCTAACCAAAGTGTCATTAACTTAGTCTGCACTGTCTACATCATAACAATTCTTCTAACTTACACTTAAACCTCAATTTAATCTTATCTAAAGGATATGCATATATCACGACCTTAGGTTGTTGTCTGAGTCTTCCTCACTTCAATTTTCTTTGTAATCAACTTCTCAAATTGACCAAAATCACCATTTCTTCATAGCCACGCAGATCCTATTTTTTCTGCGCTGGCGCCTGGCGGCCCAACTCGTATCGTCAGGCAGTTCATGCCATTTTGAAAATTCCAGAATTTCCAGAATCTCCAGCACCTGCAAAGCCCCTACCAAAAGTTCCCCAATGCATTTCCCTGCCTATCTTTGTCGTTCCACAAGTGATCATGATAATAGTGGTACCATTATTCAACTTACAATATATCCAGCAACAATTCCAGTGCAAATCAACAACAATTACACTCAATTCATCAAAACCCCCAATCTTCCAACCCTAAAAGATGTTCATAGGAATTTCATCAAATTAACTTCCAATGTCAACCTAATTCAACAATATATGACATCTGATAATCAATCAACCGATATAGCTTCTCGGTTTCCCAATCAGAATCAACCTAGACATCCCGAAACACCAAAATCGAGCCATTTTTGCTCGTGTTGCCTGGCGACTATTCATCACAGCCAGGCCGTTCATCAAAAACCCAGAAAATTGTGTTGCTCAACTTGCGTCGCTTAACGACACATCGCTGACCGCCAGGCGATTCCTCACAGGAACGTGGAATTACACTAAAATTGGCATAAGTCGCCTAGCGTATTTAAAGGCTCGCTAGGCGGTTTCTGGAAAATTTTCTAGAAACGCGAAATTCAAGCAACAATAGAGAATATTCATACATAAACATGCCATACATGATGCAGTTAAACATGAAATTAACGAGGCTCAGCTCCCCATAACCTGGGTTCCTTGCTTAAGTCTTGGAATTTCTCAAGCCTTTGTGTACCAGAAAAAGTCCAACCCCTTGTCTCCTTCAAAGCTTGTTTCCAATCCTCTACACTTGACCTCCAACTCGCTCTCAAATTCCAATTTCTAGTGCAATTGATTAGTATCTCCTTAGAAACCATCTTCCTCTCACTAAACTTCCCTTTACCCCTACTTTCAAGCCTAGTTTTAATTGCCTTAATGACCAAAACGAAAATTGACATTAAACTAGACATAATGATCATTCAATGGCTATTTTGCAATAATTTTCCCAGCCTTCTTAGTTTCTCTCAGACGGCTAGGGTTTCCCTGCCCCTCAAATTCATGCAAAAAGAATTTTGGCAAAAAAGAAAGTTTAATTTGTGTCTACCAAGGTTCAAACACACAATCGTGCACTTATGTCAAGTCAATGCACAACCATTGAACCAATTCATGTTTCGTGATAATTCTTATAATTCTAGGATTATATTATGACTCATCACGATCAAGCATATTATTAAAATAATAACAATTAAATAACACACAATTGGTACACATAGAACTCGAACCCAAGTCCTTTCAACACAACTAAGTACTATCAACCACTTGAGTTAGTACTTTTTCACGTCATTAAAAATTAACTTTAATTACCATAAAGGCTCTCACCACCCGTATTTATTAATTAATTATTTGTTTAATTAATTAAATTTCGCGCTTCTTACACATCTGCCAGGCCAATATTGGTTTGGCATGCATAGAGCCTTGCATGGTCGTCTTACCATTTAACTTGTCAATATTCATTTTAATTCTCAGTCCTAGCTGACAACCTCTAACCTTTCTAGTAGCCAACAACCTCATATGTTTGATTCCTCTACAACCTCCACAACCCCACGGTCTAGGATGTTTGATTTCTCTACCCCATCCACAAATCAACATCCTAGTATACACTATTCCTCTATACCATCCACTAGTCAACAACCTAGAACATCTAATTCCTTTCCCCCACACGGGCAGACAACCTATGCTCTCTCATTCCTCTCCACCCTTCTAAGGCCAAAATGCTACGATTTCATACGCTTCTTCACACTCTGGAGTGCCACATATTACTCCTTTTCACTCCTCTACTATAGTTGGTTAGACTATTCAGTTTGGCCCAAATCATATAGTTCTCATCCCAGCTCCTATAGGTCCTGTCGTCCAGACCGCACCTGATGTGACCCCAATAAGACTTATAGCATTGGGCTAACGCCTAGGCCCATTTCTTTTAATTTCTTTTATTTTTAATCAAATAAATGATTATCTAATTTGGTTTTTTTTTTAAATTGTAGCTATTTTTCACGCTGCTCAATTCTTCACAATACCAATGTTTCCCAACCAGTGTGCATAAATAAGTGGACTGAGAAGCCTGCTTTAATTCTTAGCATGGATCAACAACATATTAGAAGCCCAAATCACATTAGCTATAATGAGATGTTGTTGCCAACGTTTTTCATCACGTGTTGGACTTCCGGATGATTCTGCCAGCAACCATTTTGTTTCAAAGCCAACACTATGTGGCAGCATCAGGGATCCCAATCTTCACGTGTGTCAACACGTATTGGGCTTCCAGCCCAATTCCTCCAGAACTAACTACAGCCAAACTCTTCCTTTCCGGAAAGTGAATCAGCCCACTTCGTGTGCGTCAAGATTCAGAATTCCTTTCACGCGTGTTTTCCTGAAGCACGCTTGCTAGGGTTTCAGTACTATATCTTCACGCCTCTCCCCATCACGCGAGCTTTCTCTTTTAAAGCCCAACCTCTGTTAGGGCTAGGGTTCTATAACGTTGTCTAAACCATTCTTACGTTTTCGTCATTAGGAACCTTGTTAGATGGCGTTTCTTCGTTTCCAATTGCTTTCTCACGGCTGCCCTTCAATATATAAAAGGTGCAGGCCATTTCATTGTAAATAAGCTTAGATGAATGAGATAGTGGTTGAGTTTTCTCCCCCCATTCGTCAGCTCACCTTTCACCTTAGATGAGGATTTCTCCTCCTAGGGTTCCAAACACACAACTGTGTGCATTTCCGTGAGAGACGAGAGTGCACCGAACCCCAATCGAGTATTTCACTGCGTTTTCAATTGATTCCACCGAACGAATCAACATCTAAAAGTCGATCCAGACGTTCATCGTCGAACGGAGCAGATTTCCACCGATTAACGACACCAACAGCCTCATCACCACATCCTTCTCTCCAGACCTCAACTGATGTCCTAGTGGACCCCTCCCCATCTATTGAACCTCTATTGAACCATGATTTACCTATTAAGGAGGTGCAACATAATGAACATGGCAAGGTCATTATTACACCAATTGGTAAAGGGTAAGTTTTCTACGTTATTTAATTTTCTTTCTAATTGATGTACTTAAAAACAAAAAAATGTGTTTCTTTCTTTTTAGGTGGACACTTAACCACCATGGCAGTGAGCCAATTGGCCAGGCAATAAGGACACAGTTCAGGGGGCTATACCATCATTATGAGGAGGTTCCTAAAGATGTTCAACTTAAATGGTTCACATATTTTAAGGTAATAGAATATATTTTTTATGAGCTATGATATTATATAAAAGTTATAATTATATTTTTCTATTTTTGCAGTGCCATATTACTTGGGCACCTGAGAACATGTGGCATATTCAAAAGGTATATGAGGCGAAAGTTAGAAAACCCCTTTGTGATATGCTCACCAAAGCTAGGACCAAAATGAAGAAACCTAATTGGATGGGTGAAAATACTTGGTCTTAGTTGTTGGACTATTGGGAGAGTAAAGAGTTCAACGACATATCCTTTCAGAATAAAACAAATAGAGCATCAGGTAAAGGTGGAACAATACATTCTACAGGGCACAAATCTCACCTTGAGATTGCATTGAGACTTGTAATTTTTCTTTAACACGTCTAACACATTTGCTTACATTATTGAACATTCTATATGACTGAATATAAAATCTTACTAATTGCATAACTTTTATCAAGAGCGAAAACATGGTCGTCTTGAATCCAAATGAGTTATTTCTTGTCACTCATATGAAGAAAGACAATGCTTGCGTAAATTCACATGCACATGAAACATATGTAGGTTGTCGATAGTTGGTTTAGTTTTCTTTTCTTCATATAATTCTAACAATTTTCAAATATTATGAATAAATAGGAGACATATCATCAGCGTGTGCGGGACATGGAGATGGATAGTTCTACAGGAACTACAACAACAAAGATTCAATGCTAGAAATATGTTATTGGAGGGGAAAGTAGAGGTAGAGTTTATGGCACAAGAGACTTAGCTGCCAAAATTCATCATGGTGTGTCATCTCTCACTCAGCCTTCTACTTTAGCCTGCACAATTCATCATGTACAGGCATGACAATTGCTTGAGATAGAGAGGCTTCTAGAAATAGTAAAAGAAGCCACTATGAGAGCTGAACAAGCCACTATGATAGTTGATGAAACTGATAAGAAATTTGTTCTCGTTCAAGAAAGATTGAGTTTGATTAAGCAACAATTAGCCATGATGTTAGAGAAATAGGTTGTGGACTCTTCAACAAGCACTAGTCGCTTACATCCACATTATGATGAAGACTTGGATGATCAGCTCATCCCTATGGTACATCTTTGTCTTTGTTAAAATTGTGTATTCATGTTTTAAAAATTTACTTTCTTAATTATATTTTAAGATACTCATTAAGTGGCTTTAGAGATTACTCCCTTACATTTTAGTTTTTCACTTTTTAGGTTTCACTTCAATCCTTTTCTCTTCCATTGTGGATTGCAACTTGGATGAGCATTGTGGCTTGATCGTGGTTGCTACTAGATTTTATATGCTTAGTATAAGCTAAGTAGTTAGGCTTAGTATATGTTAAGTAGTAAACTTTAGAATGTAATGCCAATGTGACTATAATGTGGCTGTAATGACAATGCCAATAGACTCGTCTTATTTTGATCTTAGACTTATGGACTTTGTATAATTCTTGTAATTTGATCACATTCAAGTCACAATGCTCTTAATTTTTTTTTGCAATTTCTTGGATATGCTTGGATGTAGGCTTTGGGATGCTTGAAATGATAATGGATTCCTGGATTGTTGTTCGAATGCATGTTCTTGAATTGGATGCAGTCTTTGGGATGTGCTTGGGAACAAATATTTCATTTCCAAATTCGCAGACATTTGCGTCAGCCAAGCCCTCGCTAAGTCGACGCCAACAATTTAATTTGAATATGTTGCGTCCACTAAGCCCACGTTATACCCACTCAAAGCTATTTTAAACATTTTTTTATTTCCATCTTGAGTGGGCTTAGCCCACGCATAAAAAATGATTATTATATTCTGATGTGTTTTTGTCGGTTAAGCCGACACGAATTGATCCGTAAATCTCCATCTGCTTTTGACCTTTGAATCTAGGAAATTGGCATGGTACACCATACAATCACTAGGCCGATACGATCTTCCTCCTAGTGTCAATTTTGCTCGTATTTGGTTTTGGCTTTATAGCGTCTTATTTGGGCCGACGCCAAAAGGATACATTCTTGTAGTGTTATTATATCAAGCAAAAATCAGAACAGTTAAATTTGGTAAGCACATGAAGCTAGAGTTGATTAAGTGCAAAAAAACAAGTTCAAAATCTTACCCTCAAATTGGAAATGCACTAAACTAAGAAGAAAACCATCAAAGGAATAAATAAAGACCTAAGCAAGCTCTAAAGGACTAAGCAAACTGAAAAGATTCTCAACAGTAGAAGAAAACCCTTCAGAAGAGGTAATACATCCTCTTAGTGAAGTGTAAAAAAGGTGAGCACAAAAGCAATCCTACACATATGGAAAGATCATATACTAACTGGAGCACTTAGGCGTTGAGTGAAACATTCGGTGAAAACAAAGCAACTTCACTCTATAAATAGAGAGAAGTTGTAGTGATTTAGTAGGTTGTATTAGATAGAGTTTTATATAGTAAACAATGTATTATATGTTGTTTGGATTCATATTAACATCTTACTCATCATGAGTAGCTAAGCTTCTTTGTGTTGGAATTGAAGGGCATTATAATCTCTTTGTCTCATATATGCAATTATATTTCATTGTTTTCCATTTGATTTAGTTTTATGCATAGTATTTGACTAAAGAGGAATCTTTGTACTTGATTATAGATTTTTAGTGGAAAATACTTTCATTATCTAAACTAAATGAAATTATCCAAAGACAATTGTTGCGAACAAAGTTGTGTTTTTGGCCTCCACTATTTTGAATCCTAATGTATGAATTTAGTAAATTCAGTGCAAGGAATTTATTAAAGTTGTTTGGATCGTTGGATAACCATGATTAAGGAATTAACTTGGTCTGGCCGAATGGAATAGGGAAAACTAAGATATCATTGTATGTATGAGCAAGAGCTGCATATTAGTTTACTACCACTATTCAGTTCCAACACTTATTAGAACTAAAAATCACAATCATTATATTTAGTCTTTATCTTATTCGATCCATATTTGTGTAAACTTTAATTTGTTCTTTGTGTATTTGCTATTGTCATATCTATGAAATTTTGTGTAAAAGTAATCCATAACTATCAATATACTTTATAGTCTTGTGGATCAATTTGACAACTCCTTTTTTGGTTGTACTACAAGTGACTTGGTTCACTTGTTGAGATTACAAATCAAAACCAGATCATAAATATAGATGCATTAAATGCTCTTGACATAACATTGAATGCATATGACTTATTTTGCATGCCTCTAGAGAATGATAAAGCTTCACAAACCAAGGTAGGCTTCTCTCAATCTTTTTTAGTAGAGCGTAGGCCTGAGCACAACTGAAATAACTTCAACTCAAATAACTTTGAAAGAGTAATACCTACCTTTTCTAAAAAAGTTGTTTGCATAAAACTTTCAACACATTATTCTTGAAGGAACGAGGAAGTATATAGTCTCTATAAGTATAAATAAAAATTTATTAAAGTTTGGCATGTATTATAAAATGTTTAAAACTATATAATCACAATCTTTTCAAAAGATGCATGTGTATGACACTTTGCATTTGTCAAGCACACTTTAAACCGTGCTTGTATATATTCAGTCACATATGTATACTATTAGGTTAGACTAGATACTTCACATTATTACATAGTCTAATTAATACACAGAAAATTACGTTTTACATTTGATTATAAATACACAATCAAAACCAAATACGAGGGTCAATTGAATTTCGATCTAACACTATATAATAAATGAAGCCATACTACTTATTATTAATTATCTTCATAAAAAAGTTAGTATTAACTATCAAAACTGTACATAAATATTTCTATTTCAACAATTGTATTATTCATTAAATATATTTGCTAACGTTAATCCGCAACTTTAAATAGTTGGGTTGTGCAACACTTTATTCATCATCCCAAACTTTCCTTGTTGGGTGTGGAACAAGCAACCCAGAGAAAGAAAATGCAAGCTTCAATGGCATGCAGTCTTCATGTACATGGATTTAATCCTCTGCAGTCCCACACCAACCATCTTCCTGAAACAACCCTTCGACTAAAACCTCCCTACTACGCTTTCACTCAACCCAGATCACCACCTTCTGGGATAACACTCAGGCGCAATTTCCAACCTCAACCACTGCTAAACCTTTGCACACCAAAAGTGTCCAGTTCCAAAGTGAGTCCACTTCGATGTGGCATTTTGTCGAACATGTACGGTGGAAAAGAAAATAGGGGTGTTGGGGAGTGGCTTGTGGTGGCTAGTGAGGTTCTTTCAACAGCATTTCCATTGTGGGTCTCAATTGGGTGTGTTGTGGGGTTGATGAAACCCAGTTTCTTCAATTGGGTCACTCCCAAGTTGACAATTATGGGACTCAACATCGTCATGCTTGGCATGGGCATGACTCTCTCCATTGATGATCTTCGTGGGGCACTTGCCATGCCTAAGCAAGTTCTCTATGCTTTTGCCCTTCAGTATTCGGTCAGTATCTGCACACAGTGATTATTTGGAGTTTTATCAGTTCATAATATGATTAGTATCATCCACTTAATTCTTCAACAACAGTTCATAATTACTACACTTTTAAACTGTTAAAACAGATATTAAATTCACTTATACATAATGATTTTACAGTTTTTGGCTTCGCGCCCTCTGTTATTTATTATATTTTAATGATTGAAATTTATTTATTTTTTAAATAGGCAAATTAAAATGACTAATTTTGAAACAAAAAAGTCGCAATAGTTTCGATTTTAGCTTTTTAATTATGATCTAATGGGTTTCATAATGAAATCTGATTCAATTGTTTGTTTAGTTTCAATTAAATTGGTTTTCGATTGTTTTTAAAGAGTGTATGATTGTTAAAGAAAATTATAAAATCCATAAATTAGCCTAACATGGTCAAACTCAAACATTAGATTTTGTAAATAACTCTCACCGTGTTTCTAAATATTGATTTAAATTCTGAGTTGGAGATAATTTTTTAAATTTTCAAAGAGCAAATACAAAGTAAATTTATAGTTCATACGAGTTCTGAAACATAAAGTGTCTAATTATGAAAAAAGCATTGAATGGTTTTAAAAATATATATCTTGAATAATTATTACAATAGATACACAGTACAATTAGTTTGGTTTGCATTATATCGGATTTTAATTCAGAAAAAAGATCATTTTTTTTAATACAGACATTTGTGATATTACGAATTTTTTTGCTTCAATTGTTACTGTTTGCATTAAATTGAATTGGTTCATGCATAAACCGTCTAAATTGAATTGCTTGATGAACCCCCAAATTTGACTATGAATTTGAGCTGCCTTTTAATTCAACAAAATTCCTTTTATTAGATTTTGTATTGTGTGATATTACCACGTAGTTATTATATTCAAAACTTTTGATAATAATAATTAATTAAAGAATATATATTTTTTGAAAAATCTTTTATTGTTTTACAATTTTATATTTTAATTATTATTTTTTAAATTTAAATAATTATTCATAATGAAAAATTATTTAGTTTAATAATTTTAATAACTATTTTCTGATTTTAAATAATTATTCATTATAAAAAAGTTATTTATTATTTATTATTTTAATAATTATTTTTTTAATTTTAAATAATTATTCACAATAAAAAATATTTACACAATATTATTTATTTTATCTATAATTATTTATATTTTTTATTTTTTCAATTTTATCTATTTAGTTATTATTTTTAAAATTTAAATAATTTATAGATATTTGAAAAAATACGAACACATGTATTCGACTAGTGTTGTACATGTGTGATAAGGTGTGATAATTAGGGATATCAATGACGCGTGTATAGTACGGGTAGTAGTTTCCCCATACCCTAACCGCTACATAAATATTCGCCCTATACCCGTATCTATATCCGTGCAGGTATTTGTTATGCGGGTATCCATATAATTTTTTAATATCTGCAGGTATTTACAAAAAAAATAAAAATAAATATTTAACGACATATTTTAATCATAAATTCAAATAAAATACAATATATAACATTCATAAATTTCAAATAAAGTCCGGATAACCCATTTAAATAGTATTGAATGACAGTTTACAAAGAAATAATATTGTTTAAACTAATTAATAAGAAAATAACTCATTCAAAATCAATATGTTAATATTTTAATCACATTTTTTTTATGTTTTTAAATTTAAATTAGAGTATAGCGGGTACGGGTATCCACGAGTACGGATACTATAATACCCATACCCACCCCGCTAACATGCAGATATAAAAAATACTCATACCCATTATCCACGAGTATCCATTTATAATATTCATTTCTCAACCGTTACGAATTTTATCTGTGAATGTCCATGGGTACAAATTTTTTTGACATCCCTAATGATAACGCCTATTATTATTATTATTATTATTATTGTTATTATTATTATTATTATTATTGTTATTATTATTATTATTATTATTATTATTATTATTATTATTATTATTATTATTATTATTATTATTATTATTATTATTATTATTACGGTTTGAGTGTGAATAGATAATTAAAGTACTTTAATTAAATATTTGTAATTAAATTATTCTATTGTCTGTCATTATTTTTACTTTTTATGATTATGTAAATATTAATCAAAGGCTAATTATACTTCCAAATATCAGTTGTCCATCTAAAAATGGAAACTCAATTAATTACTCATAAAAATTATTAAAAGTATCGTAAAATCAAATAAAACTAAAATTCCTATGCAAAATACATAGGTACGAAAATCTAGTTATTTGGAAAAAAACAAAAGGTTAAATAATTTTTTTTATTTTGTTTTTTATAATATCTTTTAGTTTCATTTCACTATTATAAATTATTTTATTGATACTATTTTTTAAAAAATGAGTCAATTTAATTTTTTTAATTATGTCAAATTTGTAATGAGATACGTGACATTTATTATTTATGTACAGTTTCATCATTGTTGTCAAAAGTCAATTTCGACAAATAACATATAGTTTGTCATTCATGTAACGTATTACTAACACTTTAACAAAATTAACTTATTTTTTTAAAAGATGTGAAAGCAAATTGAAAATATTTAAAATACATAAAAAAAAGTTTTACCAAAAACAATAAAAATAAAGAAACAAAAAATATATTTGAATTTATAACATATAAATGAATATAAATTTCATCTTACGGGTAAATCTTAAATTAGTGTTAAATTTAGCTTCTTATATTTGAATTATTCAAAATCTATTTTATCATCTATCAAATTATTATTGAATCACTTATTAATATTTAATATCATACTCAATAAATAAATATATATATATATATATATATATATATATATATATATATATATATATATATATATATATA
>Ga0099822_1007159_pt1 | contig 14457 bp, 7 predicted proteins | sample CowpeawhiteBW_FD_76839 | JGI IMG/M metagenome (GOLD analysis project Ga0099822, IMG submission 76839) | Root nodule microbial communities of legume samples collected from California USA - Cow pea white BW | ecosystem: Host-associated > Plants > Roots > Nodule | place: USA: California | collected...
AAATATAAATGTATATATATATATATATATATATATATACATATATATATATATATATATATATATATATATATATATATATATATATATATATATATAACGTACTCACACTCATGTTAAAAGCATACCTACTCTAATTCTTTAGAACCAAGTTCTAAACCATATGTTAATTTAAAACTCTAATTCCTTTGCCATTTTAACATACAATTTGCATTAAGATCAAATTTCTAGAATGACCAAGAGATGATGTCTATGCGTAGAACCATTACTCTTAGGTGTTCTATCCATGTGTAGTTGCAATTCATTTTCCAATGATCCGGTAACAACAAATTGCATGATATTCCCATCATACACATTAATAATCAAGATAGAACAATTGAATACAAAAGAGATTATATTGCATAAGAAAAGTTACATAGAGTATGAATTCATTACATCAAATCCTAATGAAAATGGAGATTAACTACTCTTAATCATCTAGAACATACGAATTTGGTGAATTCACACGAGTAAATGAAAGAATTTGTTGTAGTTTTGTCCCAAAAGTGCCCTTGACCGAAGTTTTCGAGTTTCTTTGCGTTTCCACACCAAAGAACTACTCATTTCGTTTCATTCTCGACACTTAACCAACCAAGAAACTATCTGCTCGTTGGGCGAGCCGTTACACACAAGTCCAACTACTCTGTCTCGTTAGACGAGACATACTTCTTGTTGGGCGAGTGGTGGAGTTTTGGGCGGACGAGATGGTCCTGACAGACAACTTTCTAGTCTTTTTTAGTCTTCCATTTCCTATACAATGACTCAAGAAAAAAAATATTCCTAACTAAACAAAACACATAACACTAATGGCTTCTCTCAAAAAATAAACACAAGACATGTGAAATAAAGGCAAATAAGAAAGATTAATAAGCTTAAATACTAAGTATTTATCAAACTTATCAAACTTATCAAACTCATATGCTCCAAATGAAATATTGTTGATCACATTTTCTTGTCGATCATTATTTAATATATACATATTCTCACACATTCATTATCATTTCAGACCAAACATAGCAATTTCAATTAAGAATATCTCATCATACATGCATTCTCACATATTCATGCTTTTAAGAATACTTCAATCAGCCACAAGCGAAATCAACAAATTTAAAACAACTCTGTCTCACTCTCGCTTAAGCTAGGAGATCTCGCTTAAGCGACAAAGTCCCCTCGCTTAAGCCAGAATCTCCTCGCTTGAGCTAGAACTCAATAGAAGGACAATACAAACTCAATAGACTTTCTCGCTTAGGCGAGACTACTCTTGTTTGGGCGAAAGTTCTCGCTTGAGTGACAACTTGAGCACCAGCAAAGGGAAGTTTTCTGCTATTCTCGCTTAAGCTAGAAGTTTCTCACCTGGCGATATTAGCCGATTCTCACCTGCTCGCGCATGCATACCTTTAATCCAGCCAGAAACAACATATAATTTATATTCACACACTCACCGACATCAAAACGACATTTTAAGCACGAATCAGAACTAGAAATAGCAACATGCAAGACAGTTAAAAATTTTAAAACCCTAGTTTCTCTTATCTCAAAATTGAAAACAAACTACGGAGAGAGAGCCCTAACTGAAGAGTACCACAGTAATAATGTAGCTTAAGAAGCTGATAAACAAGAACAAAGGGAAAAAACAATGAGGTTTATGATCACGAATCAGGAATAGACTAACACTTCGGAACTGAAAAAAAAAAAAAAACTATAAGAGATTTTTGTTCAACTTACATGGGAAAAGAACGTTCCGCTACTTGGAATGATGGTTTCGCAATTGTCCTAGTTGAGTTTCTAAATTTTTTTTTCTAAGAAGAGCAAGAGTGAGAACTGATTTTTGGATAAATGAAAAAAAAAAACTAAGTATGAAACTAAGGGGAAAATTGGATGTGAGAAAACAAGTGACTGACTTGGACCTTTCACTAACTGACCCAAAACTTAACAACAACAGAAAGTTAGTTTTACATTAAAAATGTTTATTATGCTCTTCCATAAAAATTTAATCCTAAACTGAAACACAGTGAAAAAGTAATTGTTAGCTTCCACACCAATAATGATGACAATTAGTGGCGCACTTGATGCAGCGATGGAGCATAAGCAATAAAACACATTTAATTTAGTTCAACAATTTCATAACAAATTTAAACAATTCTTTTTATCATGCTTCTCTCCATCGATGCTATAGTTTTTTCCTTGTTAATATGAATAGAAGAAACACAATAATGTTATGTAGTTGTAGCATGTGAGAGAGGGAACAGTAGAAATATTAAATGTTGCATAGATATGTCCTCGCCATGACAGGGCAATGCACGTGATCCTGAAATGTTAAAAGAAAAATATTTTTTTTACCGCAAAATAAGAGTTAACTAATCTTGTATTGCTTATTTACTTAGGTAAAAAAAATCAAAGAAAAATATATTTTTCTCTTATATAATAATTCAGTTTTGTTTTAGTACAAAGTAATGCTAAACTAAAGAACACCGTATTTAAAATGAAAGATTAGGATTGTCCACTAAATTTGGTCATATCAAGTGAGGAAATTAAGTGTTTAGACCTACTTCCTATTTATAATTAATAAGGTTACAAATTGGATATTAACTTATATTTCTATGGGTTTGGTAAAATATAAAATTGTAAATATTATTTCATTTAAAAAATATAAACATATCTTCTTCTTTTTTTATAACATTTTTTAGATTATGGAAGTTTTATTTTAATTTATCTATTATTGTTAATCGGTTTAAAATTAATTTTAAGACATCTTCGCTCATATTTCAGACCAAAAGCTTCATTTTTTTTATGTTTAATTGAGATCAGTTAGTATTTTATATAATCTCAAATTTTCTAATAAACTAATATTTATTCCTAACCTTAAACTGATTTCCTTATATTAGATACCAAAACAAGGTTTTCCAATATTTATGAGGCTAAATTATTTTTTTGTTAAAAAGTGTTAAATTGATCATTTAGTTTATTATATCTCAATTTGATTCTAATTTTTTTAAAAATATTCAATTTAATTTAGCTATTAGTTCACAAACAATATTAAAAATAGTGTTACGTGTTAATATGTAACTCTTTTTTACTTTAACACCATTCATGAAAAATGATGGACAATGAGAACATTAAATCACTTTTCAAAAAAAATCAAGAAAAATAATAATTAAATGATCAATTCGACACTTGTTAATAAAAACGATAACAAAAGAAAGTAACTTAACCTATTTATGACAATACAAATTTTAAGAGTTCTTTTTTTAATTTTATTTAATTATTACTTTTTAAAGTTTAAAATAAAATTAATTAAGACATGAGAGATTTATGATGTATGAAAAGGTGTGGAAGTTGGTAGAGAAATTTATGATGCATGAAGCATGAGGCTACCCAACTTTAAAGTTCCAATACCATACTACCATTTGAGTGCACATGCCCAAAATTTCACCCACACAACACAAATTGTGGGTCCATTATTCCTTTTCTTTTTTACGCTTCTTTGTTCCCACGTGAAAGTCCACATTAGGAAGTTGTTATTGGTCTTAATCTTCACCTAACCCTGATTTGTCGGGTGTTTTTGCTAAACTATTATTCGCCCCTTTTATGTTAGTTCTTCATCAATTTTCACAAAAAAACCAATTCAGGCACAATTACCAAACATTACAATTTTTTGTTTTTTATGTGGACGTATAGATAGGTTAATGATCAATAAGTAACTTTTTTTTAAACATCTTGCTTATTTATTATGAACTCACTACATTTCTAATTTTTTTCTTTCAAACAAAACAACGAGTAATACCATGTTTGACTTTAAATAACTTGTTCGGTGTACATATAAATAATGATGAATATTATTTATGGAAACAATTATACTACAATAATTTAACATTTTCAACTGATAGGTTACACTAAAGTGTTACAAATATAAATATTAATATAATTTATTTTAAACAGATATAATTATAAATACATAAAATACAACACAAATTTTTTAAAATTAAAATTACAAAATTTATAAAATAAATCCCTACAAAATGAGTAAGAAAATAATGATTTGCGAAGAATTATGATTGATATTTAATTAATAAAACAAAAGTGAATAAACATTGATAAATCTAATATATAATGTATTCGATCAAATTGTAGTGTGAGAAAAGTTTATAAAAACTGGATTCAAAACAATCGTATAAAAGTAAGCTTGTGAATCAATTTAGCACAATATAAATATTGTTAAAAACTTATTTTAACAAAAATAGAAAGCAAGTATTAGCTTTTAATGTTTTCTTTTTCTATTTATTGCAAAACCTGTAATATCTCTAAATGGTGATTAAAGCAATAGGTTAAAAGTGAGTAAAAAAATAATTAAAATATCATTTTCTTTTACAATAAAACTCAATTTTGCTTTCAAGAAAAAGGGAAATGATTGATATTAGGTTGGCACTTACGAAGCCCAATTTTTGCATTCAAGAGAAAAATGTAATAGATCGAAGTCGTGTATTGGTACTTTTAGTCTTTAGTTCGAGGACTATACTGAAAGAGGGTATACATTCAAGAACTACAAAATATAAAATTATAATTTCATAGAACAAAATCACATCCAGTTACATCTTAGGTACACAGATGACATAGTCATCTTTAAATTTGAAGAATTCATGATTTTACCACCATAAATACTGTAATTCATTTTGACTTTTGCCTTATTATGCTATTTAGATGTGCCTGGTGATAATGTATTATGCATGAACTCCCTTAATGCCAGTTAACAATAACAATGTCAGTTTTTTCTATGATAATAATAAGACTAAATTACTCATTTTGTCGATATTGGGATGCATGATTCTATAAAATCTAAGCCCAGTCCTTAATAGTATTGTAATAGTTTGAGAAACATGGTGCAGTAACAGATTTATATAGAATCACCAGAAGGATTGCTAACAACTTGCACAAAGGCACCCCAATATTCACGAGGCATCATCATTGATTCAAAAACATACACCGTAGATACAAAAGCAGGTAACGAATATTAGTTCTGTTTGTCATCACAATTAGTAATTTCTATCAATCTATTCTTCTGCGGCGTCTTCGATTTCTTCATCCTCTGGGACACCTCGAAGGTAGAGAACATTGTTACATCTAGAAATACAAACAATGAAATAAGAGAAAGTTTACAAGAAATAAACATTAAGAGACAAAGAGAACAAGTATTGATGGGACAAAGAGAACATTAAGAGCAAAACCGAAGATTGATAGGACAAAGAGAACATTAAGAGCAAAACGAAGATTGATGGGAATAAGAGAATAAGTTTACAAGAAATAACTGAAAAAATGAGAATGAGACATGGAGTTCTACTGGGTTTGTGCAACAGTCGCAAGGTAGAAGAGGAGACAAGTGAGGTATAGTTATAAACTTTGAAAGAGTTTTCTACAAGCAGAAACCATTTCAGCACACAAAATAAAATAAAAAATATCTCCATCAAATACCCCTCTGATATACATTAACATAGAAGGCCATTCTCGGGATTTTTATCACCAGTAAAATACAAAATGTAGCAATTTTGGCTGATACAGTGAAATGTAAGACTGCGCAGTGCATACGGTGGCCAGGGCAACTACACCTCTATAGCATGCTATTGAAAAATCTCTATATTTCCAGCATATATATGAATACCATCAAATGAGGTGGGTCATACAGGATACACAATTAATTTTTATGCAGCATATTATGAAAGTGAATTGCAGGGAAGATATGTTTTTCTGTTAGTTTTCAATTCTCATGACTTGAGGACCTCTAGAGTCTAACATGACTAGTTAGCTTTCATGTTTACACAATTTCACATTCTCAATTCAATCAACAAAATCGAAAGGGGTTTAACAACACCCCAATGTAATAGCAAAACACAACAACCACTAGACATAAAGAATGGTTAATGTGGAAAACAATTACCTGATTAAAATTTCTCCCAAATTTCCAGTAAACTGACCCTCAATGTACTCCTCCGTGTTTGCCAGCTACAGAGAAATTCAGATATTAAGAAATTTTTAAAAAAAAATCAACTAAGACAAGAGGCTGAAAATATGATTATTGTACGGGAACAAAAACCTCAGAATTTAACTTAAATATATACCTGCAAGTTCATATACGAATCAACAGAAACAAGATACCCTGAAAAAAAAAAACACATTCAAGACATGATAAACAAACTGAAATTCATTCAGTATTAGACGGCCTAAGGAATAAACACTGAAACGAAGCGTTTTGCAGTAAAATAACAGTAGAGAAAATGATCCCTAACAAAGAAACATACCCTTGTACTCCATTCCCCACTTGAGTTTCACAATTACTGGCTTTCCGGTCAAATTATTCAAGAAAGGCTTGGGATTAACTGGTATAGTCTGCAAAACACGAGGTAAAAAAGAAACTTAAACAAATTAGAAAAGAAGGCACAATCAATCACACACTGTGATCTTCTATGCTCAAACAACAATGGCTTAGTGCAAGAAGCAGAGGGAAAATCAAAATCACTCAGTTATGGAGATGCGGGTTATGTTAATGAAATGCATGGAAGATGATGAAGGAGAGAGGGAGCAAGAAGAAGGTACTTACAGCCATAGTAGAATGTTATCCTATGCTCTACGAGATCGTAATCGCTGAAACTTGGTACCGTGAAGCTGCGAGGGCACAAACTGGTAACTAGGGTTTTCTACCCCGGGCCAGCGAAGTGTAAAATGAAATTGGGATTCAGGCCCTTTTAGCAGCCCACTGGGCTTATATATGTTCTTTCACTTGTTTTTTTTTTGGGCGCTTCTCCATGTACCTCCAAGGCTTCTCCATGTACCTCCAAAGCTTCTTCTGCACCCCCAAAATTTGTTATTATATCCTTCATTAATATATAGGTGAAAAGTGGGTAAGTGGGTATAGATTTCATTTACTCCGTGCCAACTCCTCTGTACCCCATTCATACTATTTCTTCTCCCGTTTCTTCTCCGTTTCATTACCTCATTACTGTGCATCCATTAAAATTTGAAATATTTATGAAACAGAATACGAATTTCGTTTCAGAAAAATGTGAAACGGATTCTGTAATCTGTTTCACAAAATTTTCAATTTTTTTTTTGTGAAACGGATTACAGAATCTGTTTCACATTTTTCTGAAACGGAATTCGTATTCTGTTTCACGAAAAATTTGAAATATTTGTGGAACGGAATACGAATTCCGTTTCATAAAAATGTGAAACGGATTCTGTAATCAGTTTCACAAAAAAAATTTACTTTTTTTATAACCAAAGATGCTCCCAACCTGAATATTATATGTCACAACCAATTTTGAATAGCTAAAAACACCGTTGTTTCAGAATAATTTTGTCAACTTGTACGACTTGCCTGTTGGAAGGCACCATTTCTAATTAATGAAGAAATATCCTTTGTTGAGATTATTAATTAAAAGTTAACGGGGAGAGAATGTACACTCCTTTTCCTCCCTGTTCATATTTCCTTCATCCTCACCTACAAAAAGAAAAAAACCCTTCAAAGATGATGAACCCAAACACCCAATTTTTTATCCTGAAACCCCTCTATTTTCGCATCACCAATTCCTACATCATCATCTTCTACCTCCTTGCCCAAATCACTTCCTCTTAAGTCGACCCTAAATTCACTGCATGTGCACTCAAAACCTGCCCCAACAACAACCAATCTATAAGTTTTCCCTTTTACATCCAAGGAACGCAACAACCTTACTGTGGGAGCCCTGGTTTTGAAATCTCGTGTGTCGCAGATGGCTCCCTTACCCTCAATCTCTCTCACACCCAATACCTCATTCGTTTCGGTGAAAAAGCAAAAAAAACACCAAAACAGATTCTAGGTTCCGTTTCAGCCTCCTCCGAGACGGATTCCAGAATCCGTTGCAATGAAAAAAAAAGGAAACGGATTCTGTATTCCGTTTCAGCTTTCTGCGAAACGGATTTCACAATCCGTTTCGGTAAAAAAAAAAAATAACAAAACGGAGAAGAGCGAAAGATGGGGCCTGCGGAGTTGCGCGAAAGAAAGGAAAAAGGAGAAAAGGAGCCTGCGGAAGCTCTGTGGGAGAATGGGAGAAGAACAGAATGTGGGAGAAGAGGGATGAAGAGTGTGTGGAGGCGGTGTGGGAGAAGAGTTGTGGGAGAAGAGACGCGCAGCACAACACGTAGGTCAAAGATTCTTCTGGGGGTGCATGGAATCTGATTCTTAGTGCTTTATTGGGGTGCATTTTGGGGGTGCAGGGTGAGGTTGTATGGTTTTGGGGTGCAGATGCGGTAAAAGAGATAGTAACTCTTAATTTTTACCATGGACAAACATGGAAAAAAATTTGATTTTGGGGTAGAGGAGAGATTATTGGAGGTGTAGAGAGAAACTCCCTTTTTTTTTCTCACATTAGAGTATGCAGAACTTAAATTCTAAGATGCTTGTTTGCAAAATAAATTTTTGTGTTTGTAACAAAAAATTCCTGAAAATAAAAATGTTTTCTTGCGTCTATAAATTTATAATATAATTGCTATTTTTTAACATTTTGTTAACGTTCATACACACTTTTTGTGCGTAAAAGATTTTTTTTTCATCCTATTAAATTTAATTATCTCAAAATAACTTCTAAAATGATTGTAATTGTAATCGATTATATGTATAATTGTTTATTGAACTAATATAGAATTAACCTATCCCAAACACACAACAAACCCTAATAATGTTTTATTTGCATTTCCTATTTTACCTTTTTTTCTCCATCTCACACTCGCTTTTTTCTTCTTCATTCTAGAACCAACCTTCCATAATCGTAATAATGCAACCACTCTGGTGTCTGTGCAGAGACAAGTGACACAAACTCCGCTTAACATCGAATCCCAAAGTTAGGAATTTATGATCCCAAGTTGCAGCTACATGTGAGAGGCAGTGAGTTAACTCTGCAACTTACAATAATTAAAACAATAGAAAGAGATGACAATTTTATGCTGAGTTGCTGCTATTTAACGAATTCTTTTTTTCATTAATCCCTGCCAAACTTTGCTAGCTATATGCTTAGCATCGAAGTTTGAAGGCAAGTCTTAAATGCTATATGCTAAAAATAATAGTTAATGAAATCAGACTTTCTCATTTTTACTCTTAAAAGTGATTAAGGTCAACAAAATCATGCTAATCATTGGAACTTGTCCCTGCCCATTTCCAGTTTCAAATCAAACTGTGTTCTCATCACCCCATCCTCACATTGTGAACCAGTTAAGCAGAATCTGGCTTTCAGAAATAGAATAATGACACCAATGCAATGTATTGCAATCTCAATTGCATAATTATAATTAATTGCATCATCTTCACAACAAGATGTACCATAAATTTAAATGCAACACTAATATTTTAATACTCCTCAACTGTGTACAATAAAATATAGTTGAGATGAACTTAATAATCTATGGCAACACCATCTTTTGCGATCACAAGCAAACATCCCCACCCTTTTTTCAATCTCGTACTTTTCCTACCACCCATTTGTCTAACTGAATTCGTGACTTATGAAAAAAAATGAAAAAGGAGAAAAAAAAATGTACATAACAGTAACAATTTACTTAAGTGGGAAAATTGAAAGCAAGAAATGTGGTGGTTGGGGATACAAACATAAAGTGAATTTAAGAACCGAGAGATGAAAAGTGACTGAGATATTTTGACAGGAAGAAACTAAGAGTTAGGGGTGACATTTGTGCTATCTCTCTCTCTCTCTCTCTTGTATTTCTATATGTATTTCATTTTTCAACAACACTTCATCAAATTCATGCACCATCAAAGATAGTGCCCCAGAAACCCCACAAGGTCTCAGATTTGATCACCACCTCTTTATGATCTGAACTTTTACCAAACTCCATTTCTATATGGCTTTCTATGCTGGTAACACCACCAATTGTAACAACAAATTCCGAGGATTCCCAGGGTTTGAGGACGATGATGTTGTGTCCACTGTGGTTCCCGCTGTAACAGTTGTGGTAGAGGGTCGTTCCATCTGCCAGCGCATCAGCCTCCATAACCATGGTAGCTACGAAAGTATGGCCAAAGCCCTACGCGAAATGTTTGTGGAAAACGCTGGAGACAGTGATGATCTTGACCTTTCCAATGTCATTCCTGGCTACCTTATTGCCTATGAAGACATGGACAACGATCTTCTTCTAGTCGGTGACCTTAGCTGGAAGTAAGCACACCTCTAACGTTCATATTTATTAACATTATTGCTACCCTAGTACCACTTCTCTTCCTTAGTTATGAGCTTTTATGTTTCTCATTTTACAATTACCTTTTCATCTCGTTATTAATACTATGCAGGCCACATAGGAAAACCAACATTATTTCTTTTTAAACAGGTTTTCAGATGATGTTTTTTACAAGTTACAGTTAAAATTTTGGAAAAAAATTAATGTCAAATGAGTGTATCTGGTTTTTTCATGATAGATTGCTGGAAAGAACATGAACTCATCTTTTCTTATAATTATTGTTCATATATATGCAGCGACTAATTTCAGATATATTATTAATTAGGGATTTTGTACGTGTGGCAAAGAGAATTCGTATAATTCCAACCAAGGGTAACTCAAGAAAAGGTTCAACGAGAGCGGCGTAAGCAATGAAAACCTGCGACTATATGGGGGATGTAGGAGAAAAACATAGAAACTAATGAAATAATTGGATTTGAGAAGAAAATGTGTTTTAAGATCAGGAACGTGCGATAATGTTAGCAAGAAATGCTGGTTCTTGTGTAAAGTCTTTGTGTTCTTGTACGAATAAAAGCCCCGGTTAGTAATTCATGGTATCATGGACTACAAGTACTATTTACTCTTGGCACCGAGGAAAATAGATTTTGATTCCACAAATTGGTGCGAGTGTAGGTTTTCATAAAACAATTTTAGTTTTTTTTATGCACAAGATTGATGTGTGTGTGTAAAATTTGGTATAATTAACCTTTTCAACCTAATGTACGAGGATTGTTTTTCTAAGCAAGTGTTGATGAATGATTTTCATTATATTTTGTTCAACTTTATCTCTAGTAAACATATATACACTTGACTTGAGCTTTTTTTCGACACTTCAATGGAACAATGTTTTTTTGGACATTTTATTTATCTGAACATTTGATCAAGATTTGTCATTTTTCACGATTTCTATGTTTTACTATAATTATCTTTTATGTTTCTCAGTAGGTGTCGATTAGGTTTGTGGATATTCAATAATCACTTTTTCTATACTGTTATCTGTTGCAATTGCTCCCATAAAGGATAAAGTAACCTTAAATTCAAATGGTGTAAAACAGCAACTAATTAAAGAGAATTAAGACACCTTGCTTTGTTTAATTAGCTTTTGGTATAATTAAACATTTAACTAATAAAGCAAGTTGATGAGGACCAGCCTCAATATATTCGTTAAACACTTTCGTTATTTGAACTCTAAAAGGTTGATTTCATGTATACGCCATAGCGTGTATTATCTATATCTCTTGCTATTGTTTTTTTTTTTCTTTTTTTCAATACATGCGTCTTAAAACTATAATCCCAAAATTGAATTTATTTTTCAATATTCACAAAACATGTTTTATTTTTAAACATTGATTTTAGTTTATTGAAATGTTGTACTTATTGAATTGTTTTTTTCAAATTGAGTCTTGATGTTGGATTAATTTTTTTTAGCATATTTGTCTAGCTAGAAAATAAAATATGAGGTTATTTGTAATGCATTATATTATTAGTGTAGACCAGTGATGTCTATAACAACAGGTTACTTTATGTTTTAGACAAGCTATACTAATAAAGAAAATGCCTAACATCTCTATTTGTTAGTAAATGACTTTTTTTTATATGTAGAGCTATTAAAATTTGTTATATATTACTAAAATATTCAATATAACATTTTTACAATTACAATAGCCGTTAAAGTTGATATTCACAAATTTAACTCATACCTGACTTTATAGAACATCTTAAAATCATGGTTCGAAATAAGTTATATTCGAAAATAAACTTCTTAGCATATTTTAACAATATTTGTTATAGTTGTGTGTTTTTTTTTTCATCATTCTTGGAAATTTCTCTTATTTAAATTCGGAACATACATGGTTAAGTAACTCTTTAAACGAGTTTTTTTTTAGTGAGCAGTGTATATGCACTAATAGAATATAAGTACTTTGTTTATTAATACCGTAAAAAAACTTATATTAACAATTCATAGAAAACATTTTTGTACGCAAAACTCGAATTTATAATTAGAAGGAAAATCAAATTACCCTAATTTTTTTTTCTTGAGCCATATGAAAAACAGGACCTGCTTTGGTAATCTGTAATTTTGTAGAAAAAAGAGAAGAAAAAAGTTCCATTAACTTATGCATAAACTAATTTTTTTTCATTATTTTTTTTCTTAAAAGTGCTTTCCAGGTAGACCTTTATTAAACTCCTCAAATGCAAACAATTTTTCTAAGACCTAATGTTCATAGAAAAAAAATTAAAAAAATTATAAAGTATAATAAGTTTTTTAATAAATTTTAATATAAAAAATCTTCTTAATTTTTCCCAAAAAAATAATAATAGTTAAGACATACATTATTATTTTTAACTCTTAAAATTGCTTTATTTATCCTTTTTATATTTTTCTTATGTGAGTGTTCATTGAAAGTTTGTGGACACAAATTCTTTGTATTTATCGACCTTGATTGAAATGAATTTTAATAGCGGGTGAGGACGATCCTTTTCTTAAACCACCTTTCATTGCTTGCATATGGTATTCACGTGCAATGGGACAAGTATAAACATTGACATTGTCACTTTCATGAAAAAAATTGTATAAATTCCTTACACATTGAGTTATTCAGTAACATATGTTAGTGTGTAACTGTTCATATGTGCAAATTATAGTTTCCCGTTTAACAAATATTCTCCTCATGTTTCCCTTTCACGTAATACATACCTGCTAACAACTAGATATGTTCATCTTTAACAGATGTAACTTTTGGTAACCGGTTGTTTCCAATGACTAGTAATAGAATTTTAAATATGGAGCCTCCATATTAGCTTCAAAGTTAAAGGTTTAATGCAGTGACAAAACCGAATCAATCACGTTTTACGCTTCATGCCACGAGAGAAATATGTATACGATGTGGACTTTCAAGATCTCATAAATCGATATTGATTTAGTAATTCACCCAGAACAATAACATAAAGGTTCTATAATCTATGAGAATGGATTAATCACTCGTCATTTAGTTGTACAAAACAAATGCAGCCCTTTTTGTCCGCTGTAAAAATGGACGGCAAGTAAGAGAAAACTAAGTTCAGCTAGCTAGCATTATCTTCAAAAGGAGGTAAAGCCCACTCACTAGGGTTGAAATCCAACAGTGAATTCAAAACTTGGTCTGCTGCATCGTGAAATGATTTGTCCAGCCTTGGATCAGGGACCATAACAACAGACCTGAATGATACGTAACCAGAAAAGATTAACAAATTGAAGCTGATGTTCTAATTGAACAATGTGTTCATGTTTAATCATAATAATATGTAACTAATGGATAAGAGATGAATCATAAGAAATAGGAACGTGTAAATAACATCATGAATGGGTGTTATAAGGGACCACGCTGTAGAATCTGGTCACCTAATGATTTACCATTTTCAAATCATATTATTACTTGCTCATCTCAGTCAGACTGATAGTTCTGTTGCTGTGAGGAAAGTTATAAGATCCAAAACTAAGTAGTGAATTAGCTCCAGTTTTGAATTTTCTAACATCTCTGCTAATTTCTATCTATCAGTAAACCAAAACAGTACGAGAGATTTTTAGGGGGGAAATCAATCACCCTTGAAACTTGGAGGTTAGCCATAGTCTATAACCTAGTAAATGTTAAATTTTATAGATAAAAATAGACCTAGAGGTTACATAAATGGTAGGAATATCATTTTGTTAACAGGAAAATTGTGACAAGCAATCATGCTTCGCTGACTATCTTGCTTGTAAAATATTATCAACCGCCACCCGCAATTAAATAACATTCAAACTTAGCTATTGCAACAACATGCAAGACAGTGGAATCTGTTACCCAGCTTCCGATATTCATATGCCACGTTTTTTACTCCTCAAACATACATGTAATAAAGATATTATATGTGCAGAGTCGTGTACACAATATACGAGAGAGTGAGTGAGAATGAAAAGAGCCTAATAACATATATACAATAGAAAGATGCAATTTGTCATAATTGTTAGGTTGAAGAATTTGTTGAGTACAGAACACGGATTTCATCAATTCCAGCCTGAACATTGATATATATATATATATATATATATATATATATATATATATATATATATCATATATATATATATAAATACATACCGCGCGAGAAAAAGTGCAGTATCTGTAACTTATATATCTCAAA
>Ga0099822_1007160_pt1 | contig 14456 bp, 5 predicted proteins | sample CowpeawhiteBW_FD_76839 | JGI IMG/M metagenome (GOLD analysis project Ga0099822, IMG submission 76839) | Root nodule microbial communities of legume samples collected from California USA - Cow pea white BW | ecosystem: Host-associated > Plants > Roots > Nodule | place: USA: California | collected...
ATATATTATATATATATATATATATATATATATATATATATATATATATATATATATATATATATATATATATATATATTATATAAACAAAATTTATAAAAAAATTGAAAGTAATCTAAAAAAATAAATATATTAAAAAAATTAAAAAAAATAGCGGGTTAGACGCCAGACCGTCCTTCCTGTGGCGCGACAAGTTGCAGATTCTAACCCATTTTCCACTAGCAAACTAGCTTGGTCCAGTCAATTTTTGGGAATTGAAGAATGGATCGAGTTAAATTGGGTTGGACAGTCAAAACAAGCTAGACAAACCCGTTTTGTCACCCATCAATTTTTCCTCTTTGTATTATTCATAATTCCACTAGTTCTTCCTAAGTTTTAAAGTCAGGACTTATCTGAATTTGGTAACAATGAGACAAAAACAATTTCTTTTCATATCCATTATTCAAATAACCTTCTTGTCGTTAATGCTTATATCAAACATAATAACACCTTCATCTAAATACCTACAGAAACATATTCATTAAATACACCATATCTAGATAAACGTCATAACAAAAATACAAAAACTGCTTGTTAACGCTAGTCCCTTAGCATCAATGAAAAGTTATAAAAGAATATATATTCTTAAGTCTATGTATTCACCATGAAAGAACACACTGACGACTAATCAAGTAATTGTCCAAAGTTCTCCATAATTGTTAAGAAATACATTTTATCACATTCAAGTAACTCTCTATATAAAGGTAGTGTGATATGAAGATCAAGTTAAGATTTCATTTAAGACAAATACTTCACTACCATTATTCAAAAGTTAGAATAAGATAAATTGTTTTTATTTTAACAAATATACCTGCATACCAGGAAGTCTTATAGACTCTATCCATGTCGACTCTATCCAAGAGCATGAACAATTAATACTCTATCCAAGAGCTCCTGAGGTATGGGCTCAGCCCTCCTTCGTTTAGGGGGATTTCTTACTATGTGCACTAATGTGTTCCATTTATCCTGTGCATATCAAATTAAAATTACATCAAATTAGAATTAATAAAAAATGTAGTGAGAAAAAACAAAACAAAGATCTATCATACCTTTAGATCTCTAGGAGTCTTGTGGTCTACACCCGAGAAAACTCGTAGCTTAACCTCGCGCCACCTTCATGATTATATAAATGTTATTAGAAAGTCAGTTATCCACATACAGGTAAACTGATACTGATATTATTGATAACATCACACCTCCCAACTCAAAGTAATTCAACCGTGCGCACAAGAGTTTCTACCTCATCCACAAAGAATGGACTCCTGGTTCGACGTTGCCTAATTGTTTGACTTGAAGGACCCTCTTGTTCTTGGGTTGAAGGAATAGACACCGAAACACTTTCAGTTTGATGCCCTTCATTGTAGAGTTTCTCAATGAGTTCTGCTACATGTCGTTTTATGGTGCCACCTGCTTAGAGTTGTCAATGATTGTGTATGCTGTGTACATAAAATTGCTAAGTAAAAATTATAGTAGCTTTACAATTAAGCTTGTATTATTTATAACATGCAATCATGTCATTAACATGATAACATGCGAGATGCATGACATTTATTTAATAATAGAGTAATTTGATATGCAAATCTAATAATTATTTTAATTTATCCAATTAAAGATATTAATTGATAAATTAAAAGCTTATAAAATACTTATACAATTAAATATGGTCTAAATATTTATTTATAAGTATATATATATATATATATATATATATATATATTATAAAAAAAATTATAAAAAAATTTGAAAGTAATCTAAAAAAATAAAAATATTAACAAATTTTAAAAAAATAGCTGGTCACCCCGCCAACCCGTCCTATGGCGTGGCAAGCTGCAGATTCTAACCCGTTTTCTACTAACAAACTAGCTTGGTCCACTCAATTTTTGGCAAGTGAAGAATAGAATGATTTATATTAGGTTGGACAGTCAAAACAGGCCAGACAAACCTGTTTTATCACCCATAATTTTGTCCTCTTTGATTTATTCACAATTTCACTAGTTCTTACTAAATCTCTAAAAGTCAGGACTTATCTGATTTTGGTAACAATGAGACAAAAAAAATTTCTTTTTATATCCATTATTCAAAATAAATGTGTATGAAATAAAGTTTTACCGTCTTTCAATTTTGTTTTACACCTTTTAAGAAAATAAAAAATAATTTTTTGAGAATTTGTTTTACAAACTTGACAAAGTTTTTATATGTAAAATTAAATTAATTTTTTTTATTTTTTGATCAAAATAAAATTATAAAATAGTACTTTTTTTTTTATCTTTCTAAAAATAAAGTAGTTTGTCAAATTGTTAAAATTTTGTTTGTGAAAATATCATACCCTAAGAAAATTTCAATCTTTCATATATTATTATATCGTAAAATAAAATTCATGAGTAAAATTACACAAAATAACTTACTATCCCTTTATGATCAATTAAATATTATGGTTATTTCTCTCTCCCCATCTCTCTTTTAGAATTACATTTCATATATGATTTAAAATAATTTATCCCAATCACCTCCAACTTCCATTTTTTTTATTTCTATTTCTAAGATAATTCTAAAAATAAAAACATAATTAGTTAAAAAAATTAAATACTACAATTCAAAATTACATAACCCTTAACAGTTTTGTTATGAACACCAGTAGATATTGATCTGATTCTTACAAACTTTATCTATGAAATATAAGATTGATACCCAGACCCACAATAGCTCTGATAACTAAAGGTTCTATCAATAACAAAATTTTGATTACACATGACAATATTCATAACTTTAAAGCACTCAGTTAGCTCGTAATAACCTTCTTGGCGTTAATGCTTATATCAAACTTAATAACACCTCCATCTAAATACCTACATAAAAATATTCATAAAGTACATCATATTCAGATAAAAGTCAGAACAAAAATACAAAAACTGCTTGTTATCATCAATGTACAATTATAAAAAAGTATATATTATTAAGTGTATATATTCAATATGATAGAACAGGCTGACAGCCAATCAAGTAATTGTCCAAAGTTCTTCATAATTATTAAGAACTACATTTTATCACATTCAAGTAACTCTATATATAAAGGTAGGGATATGAAGATCAATTTAAGATTTCATTTAATCCTCGAAAAGTAAAAAATTATTTTAAGTCATGATCATAATTACAGTTACTATTCAATATTATTTTCCATGGTTAATTATAAATTATTTTGAATAGTTAATTATAAATGCAAAGCAATTTTGAAGACAAATACTCCACTATCATTAGAATAAGATAAATTATTTTTATTTTAGCAAATATACCTATATACCAGACAGTCTTCTAGACTTTATCCATATAGACTCTATCCAAGAGTATGAGCAATTAAGACTCTATCCAAGAGCTCCTGTGGTATGAGCTCACCCCTCCTTCGTTCATGGGGAATTCTTGTCGTGTGCACTAATGTGTTCAATTTATCCAGTGCATATCAAATTAGAATTAATAAAAATTGTAGTAAGAAAAAACAAAACAAAGATCTATCATACCTTTAGATCTCCAAGAGTCATGTGGTCTGCATCCGAGAAAGTTCGTAGGTTAACCTCGCACCACCTTCATGATGGTATAAATGTTATTAGAAAGTCAATTATCCACATACAGGTAAATTGATACTGATATGATTGATAACATCATACCTCCCAACTCCAAGTAATTCAATCGTCCGCACAAGAGCTTCTACCTCATCCACGGAGAATGGTCTCCTGGTTCGATGTTGCCCAATTGTATGACTTGAAGGACCCTCTTGTTCTTGGGTTGAAGAATTAAGCACCGAGACACTTTCAATTTGATGCCCATCATTGCAAAGTTTCTCAATTTTGTCAATGAGTTCTGCTACATTTGGTTTCATGGTGTCGCCCGCTTAGAGTAGCCAATTATGGTGTATATTGTGCACATAAAATTGCTAAGTAAAAATTGTAGTAGCTTTGCAATTAAGCATGACTTGTTTATAACAAGCAATTATGTCGTTAACATGATGACATGCAAGATGCATGACATTAATTTAATAATAGAGTAATTTAACATGTAAATCTACTAATTATTTTAATTTATCCAATTAAAGATATTAATTGATAAATTAGAAGCTTAAAAAATACTTAAACAATTAAATATGCTCTAAATATTTATTTATAAATATATGAATCAATATATATATATAAAGAAAATTTATAAAAAAAATTTGACAGTAATCTAAAAAAATAAAAATATTAATAAATTTTAAAAAAATGGCGGGTTAGCCCGCTAGCCCGTCCTATGGTGCGGCAAGTTGCAGATTCTAACCCGTTTTCCATTGGCAAACTAGCTTGGTCCAATCATGTTTTGGCAGGTGGAGAATAAAACGAGTTAAATTAGGTTGGACAGTCAAAACAGGCTCGACAAAGCCGTTTTGTCACCCATAATTGTTTCCTCTTTGTATTATTCATAATTCCACCAGTTCTTCCTAAGTCTCTAAAAGCCATGACTTATCTGATTTTGGTAACAATGAGACAAAAACAATTTCTTTTCATATCCATTACTCAAAATAAATATGTGTATGAAATAAAGTTTTACTATCTTTCAATTTTGTTTTACAAATTTTAAGAAAATGAAAAATAATATTTTGACAATTTTTTTTTCACAAACTTGACAAAGTTTTCATATTTAAAATTAAATTAGTTAATTTTTTTATTTTTTAATCAAAAATAAAATAATAAAATAGTACTATTTTTAACTTTTTAAAAATATAGTAGTTTGTCAAATTATTAATTTTTTTTTGTGAAAATATCATAGCGTAAGAAAATTTCAATCTTTCATGTATTATTATATCGTAAAATAAAATTCATGAGTAAAATTACACAAAAATTACTTACTATCCTTTTATTTTCAATTAAATATTAGGGTTATTTCTCTCTCTCCCTCTCTCTCTTTTAGAATTACATTTCATACATGATTTAAAATAACCTATCCCAATCATCTCCAATTGCCATTTTTTTAATTCTATTTCTAAGATAATTTTAAAAATAAAAACATAATTAGTTATAAAATTTAAATACTACAATTCATAATTACATAACCCTTGACAGTTTTGCTATGCACATCAGGAGATATTATGCTGATTCTTACACATTCTATATATGAAATATAACATTGATACCTAGACCCACAATAGCCCTGATAACTAAAGGTTCTATTAATAACAAAAGTTTTGATTACACATCACAATTTCCATAAGTTTAAAGCACTCAGTTAGCTCATAAAATTCAGATAACCTTCTTGTCGTTAATGCTTATATCAAACATAATAACACCTCCATCTAAATACCTGCAGAAACATATTCATAAAATACATCATATTTAGATAAAGGTCAGAACAGAAATACAAAAACTGCTTGTTACCTTTAATCCCTTAGCATCAATGAAGAGTTATAAAATAATATATATTATTAAGTCTATATGTTCATAATGATAGAACAGGCTGACGGCCAATAAAGTAATTGTTCAAATATCTCCATAATTGATAAGAACTACATTTTATCACACATTCAAGTAACTATATATATAGAGGTATGGATATGAAGATCAATTTAAGATTTCATTTAATCCTCGAGAAAGTAAAATATTATTTTAAGTCGTGATCATAATTACGGTTAGTATTCAATATTAGTTTGCATGGTTAATTATAAATTATTTTCCATATTTAATTATAAATGCAAAGAAATTTTTTAGCAGATACTTCACTATCATTATTCAAAAGTTAGAATAAGATAAATTATTTTTATTTTAACAAATATACCTACATACCAGGTAGTCTTCTAAACTCTATCCGTCTAGACTTTATCCAAGAGTATGAGCAATTAAGACTTTATCCAAGAGCTTCTGAGGTATGGACTTACCCCTCCTTTGTTCAAGGGAAATTCTTACTGTGTGCACTAATGTGTTGTATTTATCCTGTGCATATCAAATTAGAATTACATCAAATTAGAATTAATAAAAATTATAGTAAGAAAAAACAAGACAAAGATATATCACACCTTTAGATCTCTAGGAGTCCTGTGGTCTGCATCTGAGAAAGCTTGTAGCTTAACCTCGCGCCACCTTCATGATGGTATAAACGTCATTAGAATGTCAGTTAAATACAGGTAAACTGATACTGATATTATTGATAACATCATACCTCCTAACTCTAAGTAATTCAACCATGCGCACAAGAGCTGTTACCTCATCCACTGAGAATGATCTCCTGACGTTGCCCAATTGTTTGACTCGAAAGACCCTCTTGTTCTTGGGTTGAAGGAATAGGCACCGAGACACTTTCAGTTTGATGCCCTTCATTGTAGAGTTTTTCAATTTTGTCTGAGTTCTGCTACATGTTGTTTCATGGTGTTGCCCGCTCAGAATTTTCAATGATTGTGTATGTTGTGCAAGAAATTGCTAAGTAAGAAATATAGTAGCTTTGCAATTAAGCATGTATTATTTATAACATGCAATCATGTCATTAAGATGATAACATGCAAGATGCATGACATTAATTTAATAATAGAGTAATTTAACATGTAAATATTATAATTATTTTAATTTATCCAATTAAAGATATTAATTGATAAATTAAAAGCTTAAAAAATACTTATACAATTAAATATGCTCTAAATATTTATTTATAAGTGTATGTGTACATATATATTATATAAAAAAATTTATAAAAAAAATTTGAAAGTAATCTAAAAAAATAAAAATATTAAAAATTTAAAAAAAAATGGCAGGTTAGCCCGCTAGCCCGTCCTATGGCACGACAAGTTGCAGATTCTAACTCATTTTCCACTGACAAACTAACTTGGTCCAATCATGTTTTGGCAAGTGAAAAATGAAACGAGTTAAATTGGGTTGGACAGTCAAAACAGACTAGACAAACCCGTTTTGTCACCCATAATTTTTTCCTCTTTGTATTATTCATAATTTCACTAGTTCTCCTAAGTCTCTAAAAGCCATGACTTATCTTATTTTGGTAACAATGAGACAAAAACAATTTCTTTTCATATCCATTATTCAAAATAAATATGTGTATGAAATAAAGTTTTACTGTCTTTCAATTTTGTTTTACACCTTTTAAAAAAATGAAAAGTAATTTTTTTTTACAAACTTGACAAAGTTTTTATATGTAAAATTAAATTAATTAATTTTTTTATTTTTTAATCAAAATAAAAATATAAAGTAGTACTCTTTTTTATCTTTTTAAAAATAAAGTAGTTTGTCAAATTGTTAAAATTTTGTCTGTGAAAATATCATACCCTAAGAAAATTTCAATCTTTCATATTTTTTTATATCGTAAAATAAAATTCATGAGTAAAATTACACAAAATTACTTACTATCCCTTTATTTTCAATTAAATATTATGGTTATTTCTCTCTCCATCTCTCGTTTAGATTTACATTTCATATATGATTTAAATAATATATCCCAATCATCTCCAACTTCCATTCTTTTTATTTCTATTTCTAAGATAATTTTAAAAATAAAAACATAATTAGTTAAAAAATTTAAATACTACAATTCATGATTACATAACCCTTGACAGTTTTACTATGCACACCAGTAAATATTGATCTGATTCTTACAAATTCTATCTATGAAATATAAGATTGATACCGAGACCCACAATAGCTCTGATAACTAAAGGTTCTGATAACTAAAGGTTTTGTTACTAACAAAAGTTATGTTACATATGATAGAGGGGAGATGACAATTATGTTAAAGGTGAAGAAACAAACAGAAGGTTCCACAAGTAACCTAGAGATTTTCCCCCAATCCGTGGGTTTGGCTCCAGGATGCATAATTTACACCAACGTATCCCACAGGTAACCGGTGGATATTTCCACAACCTGTGGATTCAACTCCGAGAAGTATAATTCAAACAGTGAATTCTGCAGGTAACTAGTGGATATTTCCACAACTTCTGGATTCAGCTACGAGAAGTATATATCAAACCATACAAGCAAAACAATCATACTCATCACAGATCAAATTCATCAACATGCAATTATTAATTTAGAAAAACATTGCAAAGTAAAATAATACTAGCTTCCCTTACCTGACAAAGCGGCTCGATCGGCCCAAACAGCTCAACAGACTCAAGGAACACCAAAACACCTTCTGCTCCACAGGACGCTCTATCTATACCTAAGAACAACACAAGAACGATCAGGACCTACCGTTACTATCACTGACCAACAAAAATTCATATTGATGATTAAAACATCACATTTGCTTCGTTTTATATCCTTAATTCATTTTTCATCATCCAAAATCCACGCACTTCTTCATATGATATAAACTTCCCATATTTCATACTCTAATAATTTCCATGTTCATGGTCCTTAACCGTACGTAGTTGTCAGGGGTTATCCAAGTCTTGGCTTATGGATCTATGTTGCAGCCTAATTGTCATGACCTTCAAAGTGTTTGAGATTGCGGCAGCAAGAGCTTAAAAATATTGACTCAGTTAGTGATTGTTAAAATAAATTGTTACTGTGATTTTTCTATTTTTGTCTTTTTCCTGCAGGAGGGATGGAGAAATCTTCCATAAAGGATTTTGTGTTATGTTTGATCTGCATATGTCAATGAAGCTCTAACTTCTCTACTGCAAGTCATGCTTTGCATTATGTTTTCATGTTTTTTGGTTCTTGTATAATTAGACGGAATCATTCTAGAATTTTAATTAGAAAAGTGCATCTGACACTGCACTTCATATCAGATGCCACATTATCAGGGTTAATATATACTCATCATTTTATTTTGGTACTGAGAACTTACTTATATATCATTATGAACCAGAAAATTCAAGACCTTTAGAGGACACAGTACATAATAAATCTGGTTATTTTAAGATTCTCTTAACCAGTGTCCTTAAGATTCTGTTTCATATAGAACAAATGTATTAGTTATATCAAATTATACTATTTTAATATTAAATTAAATATTGTTTTAAAAATATTACAAATTTGGTGCTACAAACTAAAAATACGAGAAACAAATAATGATTTGAATTAGAGAATAGTAAAGTAAGTTAATTTTATTAACAATGCTACAAACTAAAATATTATTTCAAAAACACCCATTGAAGTAAATAGAAAGTGTTAGTTATATTATATATGTTGACATTACTAATTCAAAGGATAGTTTTTCCCACCATTTCATGTATGTAAGATGTTTTGGGAAAACTCATTCTCTAAGATATACGTATTTCAAAAATTTTATTGTAGAATACATATCATGCATTCAAGAAGTGTTGTCCTAAAAATTTCATTATGAAAATCTCATCTTAAAAATTCTATTCTAGAATTTGTTTCAAAATTCTTATTTCAGAAATTCTAGAAAGTCATTTCCGGAATATTTCTGGAATATGTAATCAGAAGTACTTTTCCATAAAATAAAATTGTGAAGATACACGAAAAAATTGTGAGACTGCAGAAAGTAAATACCCAAAAGATAACAAAATTAACTTTTTAACAACTAAATTTTGATAATTTTTTTTATAACCCAAGCCATCTTCTAATTAACTTTCTATTTTTTTAATTTTTTAATTTTTCTATATTCCAAAATTATTCAAAAAATATTATTTCATGTTATAAAAAAATTATCAAAATATTGTCCTTGCCACATAATTAGGTTTATCTCAAAGTCATAGTTAACATTGAAAAAAAGAATAATTTCACATCCACTATCTTCTTTTAAAATAAAATAATAGTATAGCTATTATAATGATTGCATAATATATCAGGTTGGTCGAAACATCTTAGTAAATATTATAAACCATTGAACCAAAATGAGAAAATTACACTAAAGTCAGGAATTACAATCGTAGAATTAAAGTCATACTGAATATAACCAAAAACCATATTAATATCAAGTAATAAAGACTACAAACAAAATCCTTTATATAAGAAACAAAGATCAGACATTAGGTTAAATAAAAGTGACAAAAAAAAAAAAAAAACAACAAATTCTTTTTAAAAAAATTTAAATAAAAAAAAAAAAAAAAAAAAAAAAAAAAAAAAAACAAAAAAAAAAAAAAAAAAAAAAAAAAAAAAAAAAAAACATAAAAAAAAAAAAAAAAATAAAAAATTAGATAAAAAAAAAATAAAAAAAAAAAAAAAAAAACACTGAATACTCTGGTAAAAAATCTTAATAATCCGTAGCTAGAACACTTGTATTTCCTAATTTCTTTAGAAAAGACTTTAAAGAACACTTAAAAACGAAAAGCGTAAAATTCAACGAGCTGGGTTAAGTACAAACCCTGGCAGTAAAGAATGGCAGAGATCTCGGTTCTAATCTCGAAATAAATACATTGGAATCCCACTTTCTAATACTAAGGAAATATTACCAAATACTAACATATAGTATTATAATTAATTAAAAATCTAAAAAAATAAATAAAACAGAAGTTAACAGGCATCAGAAAGGTACAATGCCGTAACAGGTAACAGATTTTTCTGCAGAGTACCGAGTCATTGCAAGAACTCATCAGACATCTAACCTAATCAGCTGTCATAATATTCAGATGAAACTTATCCACAAAAATAAAATGAAACTGCTTACCAGAGGAAATTATTAGTATAAAAAAAGTTTAGATCAGATTGTGTACAGCTCTGCAGGGTAAAAATTGGCTCGATATACATACATTAAATAGTATGTATATTTATAGAAAGTTATATATACAGAAATGATATGCATCGCATCAAGTAAATTAAAAAGAACCAAAATAAACAAATGCATGCATAGTAAGATACTCAACCAAAAGACATTTCTTCAAGCTCGCAGCCCAATACAAAACTGAGCAAGCAATGGCCTCGAGACTCAGAAAACGGAGCTATGAAAGAAATAGAAAAGCCACAACACCCCTAGCCTTATCTCTCAAGGTTGGGTAAACAGCATAATATCACATCAACCCTCTGCTTGGGTGCTGTCATGCTGTTCTTGTAGACATGCAGAATACACCAACGACATCCTCCTTACAGGCAATGAGGAAATGTTTGCCAGGTTCATGTCTCTTCTCCTATAGGCCATGATGAAGTGCTTGTCAGGTTCATACTCGTTTCTTTCACGTTCTACTTCCAACTTTCATGCAAATATCTACTGTATAACAACTGAAATATTGGAAGACCTAAGACGTTAACAACCGGACCCCACAATAGATGACTGGTCCTCAGGATTGACAACTGCTTCAGAGTCCATTTTGCTGGGTTTAACTTCCTCATTGATTGGAAGTCCTATTTTGGGTGAAAGCTTCTTCACCTCCTCAGCAGTATAGATGAAAATTTTCCTCACAATGCTACAAAACTCACTGCAGTAAAAATGCAAGACATAATTTAATATACACAAAAAATTGTAAAATGTGATGCCACAAATAAAGTGTCCAAGTAAATATATGCTAGTCTCAAATAATCTTACAGCCACGGGTCATCCCCAACCATCATCATATCGTCTTCATTATCAGTGTACACAACCTGCCATTTTTTTGTGGATCCACAGAGTTCATCTTTGATGTCAAACATTTCTTCCAATTTCCTTAGCAGATCCTCATATCCATCAAACCGTGTTAAATCCACAGCCCTTCCAACTGCCATACCTTGCATGTGAACCTGGAATAATATGAAACGTGTATTATAAATAGTTTTATTACTATCAGGAGGTAAAAGTAATCATACAGATCTGTAAAGTGAAGATGCTAATATGCAATATATATTACTTCACATACAGACAACTAAATTTGAACAAAACAAAATTATGCCAACTGCCAAGAATATTACAGGATTGTAAACTGAATTTGAAAATCAGAAAATTATGCCAACACCAACACAAATAAATAGTACTACCTTTGTGCAGCTTCTTATTTGCCTGCTCTGAGACTCCTGGGGAGACCGCAGGCATGATTTTTCGGCATCACAACTTACCGAAGGAATATCAGATCGATTAATATTTGATGGTTCGGAATGCTGGTCAGACTCAGCATCCAAAGATGGAAGAGGGCCATCATCACCCACCCTTCCTGACAAAGTGACCATTGGTAGGCTTTCTTCCCCATTACAATTGTCAAGTAACTGAATCCCAAAGAGCCTACAGCCATTTGCAGTCCCATGCCTCTTCTCTCCAGATTCTTTAAGTGCTACAGGTGAAAAAGATTCTGTAGAGTTTTCTGTCCTATTAGACCAATATATTGATTTGTTGGAAGCAGAACAGTTCCCACCAAAACCAAGGAAGCCAGTTGCAGTAGAATTGAATTTGGCTGACGGATAGATGTCTCGTCCGTGTTGATGGTCACGATAAGAGAATGGTGCAGAATCAAGTGGTGATTTCCGTACACCTGATCCACACGAAATAAGAAAATTTGAGTCAAACCAAACACAAATAAAACAACTTTATGGAGAAATTATGTGTGGTCAAGCCACCTTGCAGAGAAGAATCAGCCATTGAAGGAAGAATGGGAGGCCGTGATCTCTTGTTTCTTTGGGAAGGCTGGGAATTTGTGGGAGGGGTAGACACAAGTGGCTCCAATTCCCATGGAGAAACTCTATCAGGACGCAAAATAGAAGATGGTTCATCCCATTGAACCTGAAATACAGATGGATCATCAGACTAATGAACCCAAAGCTGCTAGGTAAATTTAAAATCCTAGTAATTTATTGAGGTATCAGCATGTTGTCTTCACTCATCATGAATCTGAGCCAGTTTATGGCATCTAAATTCAGTTTTTAAATAACATCTCTTTCCCCATGGGTCAGTGTCCAACCGTCAAGGAAATATCATTATTACTAGATTGTTCCATACACAAAGCATCACCTTTACTTACCTCTATTGACCAATTTAAAGAGAAGGAAGAATAATTTCTGTTTTTTGACTAACCAAAATTAAAACATACTCGGAAAGCTTTTAAAGTATTGAATTCCACCAGATACAAACTACAAAAGATAAAAAAAGAAAAAATAAATAAATTGAAGTGTAAACCCATACTAACCTTTAATGATCGCCACTCAGAATTAGTCCAGACTGACGATTTATTATCTCCGACACCCACAATCGTACCACTGAACCTGAAGAGGGGGGAGGGAGTTGAATTGACAGATTGTCTAAAATCAAAATATAAATTTTCAAAACAACCAGGTAGTTCACCTTCTTTCAGGAACTTCATCACCCTCAAATCTCATTTTGAATCTCATTCCAACAGAAAGTTTATGACTTTGAGCTTCAAGATACTTGTTGACACTCACAATAAACTCAGACCGGCTAGTTCTACAAAAATAAATATTAAAGTAAAGCAACAAAAGCAAACTTAAATATCATCCGGGTAAAATTATTTCATCAATAAAGAAAATAGTCCACTAATTGTATGAAGGCGGGCATACAAATGTACAAATACAAGAAAACACAATTATATGTTAGTTCAAGGTATCATCAACGTTAGCAGGACATAATGAGTTGGGCAAGAACACCATCACTGATAAGACTTATCAGATAACTAATAAATTCATAGCATTAAATACGATACCTGGGCTTGTAAAAAACAGAAAACAAGGTTCCAGTGGCAATGGCATGAGATGCAGTGGCAAGAACACCCAGATGCATACTATGACTAGATATAACAGAAGATGGCATGTTGCCTTGCTGTCTCATGAGCCTCCTAACTCCAACACGCAGCTCTCCATTTTCACCCCTAGAATTGCATACAAGGAAAGTAAAAAACCATAACCATTAACAAAGGGGGAAAAAACCAATGAAAAATTTACAAAACTTCAAGTAAACAACTTGCCTTAAGAATATAAATGCATCACCAGCCACTAACTTTTTGGAACTGACAAAGACACTCCACCCAGTAGTCAGTAAGTGGCGCCTGGGTTGCCCTGCAGATTACTCAGCACAGTCAGGAACTTACTGACATTATGAACATCAAAGCTAATTTCATCATCTCATATTATACAGGTGGATAACATAATATCAGGGTGTTCCAGTGAAAACCCACAAAGTAATGATGTCATCCAGATTTATGAAACAGAATCTTTCTTAGAAAATCCACTACTGAGTAAAATCCATTCACTGTAAAATTGAATATAACAGACCATGTGAAACGTTATCATTAAAGTAAAATATACACCCCAAAAAGCAAAACCCGAGAGAAACTCTATATTGTCAGTTAGAGAAAGATGAAGCTCTATCTAGCCTATAGGTCAGCTAGCAATAGGAAAAAACATGGTAATTGAATCGTGAATCGTATCGTGTATCAGAAAACTTAAATTTTGAATCAGGAATCGTATCGTGAATCGTACGATTCATAAACATTTTATAAACATTAAAAGAATGCAGTTTATACTTAAATATATAAGATAGATAAATATGTAAAGAGAAAATTAATAACAAAACAATCTCAT
>Ga0099822_1007163_pt1 | contig 14446 bp, 4 predicted proteins | sample CowpeawhiteBW_FD_76839 | JGI IMG/M metagenome (GOLD analysis project Ga0099822, IMG submission 76839) | Root nodule microbial communities of legume samples collected from California USA - Cow pea white BW | ecosystem: Host-associated > Plants > Roots > Nodule | place: USA: California | collected...
AAATATATATATATATATATATATATATATATATATATATATATATATATATATATATATATATATATATATATATTCACTCACACGTGGTTAGATAGTGGCGCTTACGTGAGGACAGAAAGCAACCCATGTTTTGAGCATGTTGGTAACGGTACTTGTTTTGGCTTTAATTTTTTGTGAAATTATTATTAATTTTATAATTGTTTATATGTGAACACTGAAATAACATTTCAGACTCGTGTCACACGCGTAGCAACACTATTACTGTTTTTTATCATTGGGAATAATAGAACGTTCTACATTGACAGATTGATAATTAAGTTTGATATTTCTAAAATTATATATTAATATAGATTGAAAATTTTTATTTGTATAAAAGTTTTTAAATAATATTTTTAAGTTATGATACAAAAGTTATAATAAGAAATATATAGTATTTGTTATATAATTAAATGTTTTATTATAATATAATGTAAAATAAAAACTTTGATTACTTTATTTTCATATAATAAATACAATCATATAAAATAAAAGTAATGATATATGTTTACTTATAAAAATTATAAGACAGCGTAATAAAGATTTACGAAAACAAATGCTAGCATTATCTTGTTGGTATGATATGATAAAAAAGAAATGATAAATATTGTGTTTAAAAAGTATCGTGTGTCCCTTGGATATGTATCTATTATTTAATAATCTACTATCATAACTAATTGTTCTGATAATGAGGAACTGTTATAAAATAATAAAATCATATGTTACAAAAGTTGTTGCAACTGTCTTTATTGAATTTATTGCAAGGTGTGATAATAATAATAAATAAGATGTAATTTTTTCACATGTTTTAAAAATGTTAAATTATAGGTTCTATTCTAATTAGCAAATATTAATTTACTTTTTATTTTAGAAAATTTAATACAATAAAATCATTTTTATTAGTATTGTATAAACAAGAGGTATCACCTATCAATTTATAATTCTTTTGAATTTACTATTTATTTTTTAAAATTGATTTAAAAGATACAAAAATTGTCACATGTCCAACTGATATTGTGTCACGTGAAGTAAAGACAATATACGTGTCACTGTCATATCAAGTATTATTTTCTCATATGCAATTTGATCTTTATATTTTTATTTTGTCTCAATTTATTCATAATTTTTTTTTAAATTTAAGCAATTTTATCCTTCTACAAATTAAAACCAAATTTAATTTTTATATAAATAGTATACAAATACTTTTATTAAATATTTTTAATAAAATTAAATTTATTTAAATTTATATTTTACATTGAACTTTAATTAAAATTGTTTTAAAGTTATTAATAGAAACTAATGTTAATAGAAGAAGAAAAATTCAAAATTAATTTTGACTAACAAATATGTTAAACTTATTTATCAAGTGAATTTCATAAAAAAATTTCAAATTTTTTAAAATTTATATTTTTCATTTAACTTTATTTACATTGATATTTTATTACATCACACTTTAATATTATTTTTTAATTTGAATTTATATTTCAAATAATTATATATTTTTAAATGTGTAAAATTCAATAATTTATATACAAATATTTGAGTTGGTTTAAAAATGACAATATATAAATTCAAATAAAATTTTAAAATAATTTAAAACAATTTTATAATAATTTATAACAAATAAATTGAAAATTTAAAAATAATTTTAAATAAAGTTGAATGTGAAATATAAATTTAAATAAACTTAATTTTGTTAAAATAAATAATAAAAATATGAATTTGAATAAAGACATTAAATTTAATAAAAATATTTGTATAACATTTATGTAATTTTTGTTTTTCAATTTGGAAGTAGACAAAATTACTTAATTTTAAAAAAAATAGACTAAATTAAAACAAAATAAGAATAAAGAAACCAAATTAAAACTAGACATTAATACATGGTATAATAATGATACCTGACACTGTCAGTAATACATCACACACTATCACGTGATGATCTCGCTTGACATGTGATCAATTTTTATTTTCATTTTAAATTAAAAAAAATTAAAAAAATTCGAAAAAACCATGAACTAACGTATGAAACCTTTTCAACGTTAACAGTACAATATTAATATTAATTGAAAGGATCAGATTGTATCAAAATTTTCAAAATAAAAAATAAATTGAGAAAAAGAAACAAATTAATATTTAAAGAAATGGGACAAAAATCATAATCTAATCTTTTAAAAAAAGTTTAAGTTTGAAAATCTTTCTCTGTTTTCTAAATGCTAATATACTCTAGCTTTACTTGTGAGAAATTACGTGTGTTATAAATTTCTAATTATATATATATATATATATATATATATATATATATATATATATATATGTGTGTGTGTGTTTTTATTTCGTATAGAGCAGTCACACATAATTAATTATTACAAAATAAATAAAAAGAGATACGTGTGAACTTTATAGATCTCTTCATTATAAAGACAGAACAGACCAGGTAGTTCAAACTTTATTTAATTTTTAATGATTTATGTTTATTGGTATATAGAAAAGAGAAAACTTTTTGACCCGTGAAAGATACGTGTTTAGGATGTAGGAACTTGGGAAATAATTTCGCTCAAACATCCTATCATTTTAGAGAAGTTGCTTCCTTTTTGGTAGCCTGAATAAAAAAAAGGAAAAAAACGTGTAGATAAAAGTTATGGGGATACGTTTTATTTACACCAATGATGAATTTAATGTAAAATTTATTGAAATAAATCAAAATTTAAAATAAATATTTAGATGTCATACTAAGAATATCACTTCAAAATAAAGAAATAGCGTTTTAGTATATTATTTTAATTTGTAAAAAAAAAACTAAATTCGGTAAAATGTCGTATAAAAGTATCACTTAGTTATTTTAAATAGGAAAAATTCATGTATTTAGGACTTCTCTTTTATGTTATTTTATTTTATGTATATCTATAACAATATATAAAGAGGATTACCTTTTTTGTGTCCACAATTTAAAATTCTAATTTTACCCTTTAAAATATAATTATTTATTAAATTTTTGAAAATGGACCGTTATTTTTACAAGTTTTTTTGTAAATTCGTCTATCTCTGCTTCTTCTTCTTTTTTCTATTTATCAACCGTTATTCTTTCATCTTTTCTGATATATTCCATTTTATTTTTTATAAATATAGTTTTATTTTATATATTAACTTAATAACATTACAATATCATCACCTACTAATATAATATCATGTATATGTAAAAAATGTATACACACAGGCGCGATAGCGCCTGTGTTTACACTGGTAAAAGTATAAAAGTAATACTTTTATGTTTCTTTTTAAGGTTAAATTATTTTAGAGGTCCCATTTTTGTAGCAAAATCTCAAGTAGGTCTCCTCATTTTTATTTGACTCAATTGAGTCCCTATTTTGGAAAATTCAGTGCAATCATGTCATTTCCGTTAGTAGTACATTAACAATGTTAACTATGTATCACATGTCAGTACGTGATTATTTAATATTTAATAAAAATGTCAATTTTATTAAGAATATCATCATAAGATTTATATAAAAACTAAATTGAGTGTCAATTTAAGGAAGGACAATATTGCTTCATTTTTACAAAAAATTGGACTAAATTGAAAATAAAAACAAATATAGGGACCGAATTGAATCATTTTGACACGTGGCACAAATGAGAAGTGACACGTGAAAAAAATTCAAAAAAATTCAAAAAAAATTCAAAAAATTAAAAAAACCAAAAATTGACATGTGACATTGACTTTAACACTGTTTGGTCAAAATTAACGGCAATGACCAAATTGAATAATTTTTAAGAAAATGAATACCAAATTCAAACAAAAAAACTTGAGGACCATATTACTTGACAAATAGAAAGACCAAAAGAATAATTTAACCAATATTTTTCTAAAACAACTGGCACAAGAATTTACTCACCTAAGAACAACAACTCTCGAGTTTTCAATTAAGTAAATTTTCTCGATAAGAATTGAATGTTTAGTAACCAAAGCTCTCAAATTTTCAATTAATTGATTTTTGTTCATTGACAATTCACTCACCCAAGGACCAAAACTCTATAGTTCTCAATTAATTGATTTTTTGATAATGAGAGTTTTTCTCACCTAGTAACTATACATAATTTAGAAAATCTGCATAATATGGCACGGGTCCATGGTTCAAATTGTGATATTTCTTCACTTATTATGCGTAACATATATTTTGTTCCAACACAACACCAACTTGAACCAATTTGATTTAATTGAAATATTTTGATTTTTCAATACTAAAATACATAACATATCACGAAGATTCAAGCAATTTAAATATATTCAAAAAACACACAATTTCTGCGTAAAATCAAATAGTATAAAATTTTCACTTTCACACTGTCTACAATAAAGTATTATGAAAACTTAGTTAGCTTCCCTTATTTGTTTAAACTCATTTTTTCAAGCTCAAGTTTAAGTTCCCAACTCTACTATTATCATAGAAAAATTCATCCTTATCTTAGAAGGATCACGTAACTTCTAATTCTCATACATACATGTAAAACTTTTCAAAATCAACTAAAGAAGTGAGGCAAAAAATAAACTTACTTTAAAAGAATTATGATAAGAAAAACTTGTTTTATTCTTATCATGATCTCTATGATAGATTCTGTCTAAGAAATGATGAATAAATTTTTTAAAAATTTAGAAAGACGTTAAAGAAGATAAAATTAAAGTTATATATATATATATATATATATATATATATATATATAATTTATATTTTTTATAAAAAAAAATATTATAATATATTTTTTTTTTTTTTTTTTTAATAAAATGGTTTTTTATAAAAAAATAGGTTTTTCTTTTTTTTTTTTTTTCTTTTTTTCCATCTCTCTTTTTTTCTTTTTTTTCTTTCTAAAATTAAAGTTTGAAAAATCTTTGAAGAAAATTTTGTGTCACATCTTTTTTTTATTTTTTATTTATTTTTTTGAAAATAAATTTATTCACCTGGACGAAATTGGGTGTTGACAAATACTGATGAGTTAGATTCTGATGTTGATAGTGATGAGGATGCTGTTACTGCTGGTCCCAAATTTTGTAAGTTTAGACCTGAGGATATGAATAAGGAATTCAAATTTCAATTGGGAATGGAGTTTGATTCTCTGAAGGATTTTAAACAAGCTTTAATGGAGCATAGTGTTCTAAATGGAAAAGAATTCAAATTTGTTAAGAATGATCAAAAGAGAGAGAAGGTTGTTTGTAAGAAAAAATGTGGTTTTTTAATCATGGTCAACATGGTTGGAGGTAGGCAAACCTTTAAGGTTAAGACACTTGTTGGGCATCATAAATATGGAAGGGTTTTTGGGAACAAAAATGCTAACCCATTCGTGGTCCAACCCTACGAGCCTATCATTCTCATAGTCCTGCCCTACAGACTCCTCGTTTGTAGTAAACATCCAAGCCTCCCTCACTCGGACCATGGCACACACACAATCACCATACTATGGACTCCTCGCCCAATAGCAGCCGACGGGAACATAACAGTTTCTTGCCCATCGTGCATCCGACGCATGTAATCACCATACTAAGGACTCCTCGCCGCTTAGCAACTGACGGGAACTACACAGTTCCATGCCCATCATGCATCCAACCATCAAGCACATCCTAGACCATTATTGGACTTAGTCCTTCAAGCCCAAACACCACAAACACAAGCATATATTTCCTATACTTTAGAAACTCACAATCAAACAGTCCTACATCGCACACAACGTGAAACTCGTAGTATTCTCGCTTAAGCTAGAGCTCTTCAACCAGGCTAGCCCGTTAGCCTCACTTAAGCCACCCCACCTCGCCTGAGCGAGCGTGAAAAAGTGACTTCATCACCTCATCTCGCTTAGGCGAGCTCTTCTCGCCTGAGCGAGTCATACTTGCGCCCAAAACACACAGACCTCGCCTGGACGAGAATTCAACTTAAAATTTGTGTCACACCACTTCGTGAACTTACTTAGGCGAGCCACTCTCGCCTAAGCGAGAGTATCCTTCGCTCAGAACTCAAAAACTTCTCGCTTGGACGAGAAGTCGTGCCCAACTTGTAAGGTTTCATTGTGACCTCGCTTAGGCGAGCCTCACTCGCCTGAGTGAGTGGACGTGTCGCTCAAACCCAAACTTTGTCGCCTGAGCCAGAAGCTCGAGCCAAAACCCTGAATGAATTTATGCAACTCTTGCCTAGGCGAGAGAGACTCGCTTGGGCAAAACTTGCAGAGTTTCGCCACTATTCATGCACCAAAACACCAAAACAATGCCAAACTTACAATTCAATCACTCTCATTCAATCTGTTTCATCAATCAATCCATAAAAACACATTGTAATATGTTTGAATTCCCCAAGACGCATAATTTGGCCTCATATAACAATAATAGTACCCAAAACCCTCATCCAATTCTTATAAACACCAAAAAGGCTTTGTACCCAACATTCAATTCATCAATTCTCAAATACAGTGCATAAAATGCCAAAATCATACCACATGGAATCCTATTGATGGCAAAACGCAGAATCACAAGTAATATTGGAATACCCATAAATTCAGCACCCCTAACCTGGAATTCTTGATTAAAAATTGAGAAGAATGACAATTCTTTGGTTCACACGGGCTTTTGTTTCAGCCCCTCTCTCAATTCAACCCTTACACACCCAAAAACTCACCTCTCCCTCTCTAATTCGTTCTCCCCTCTATAGGTAAGATAACCAAACTGCAGAAACCCTATTTCCACCTAAATTTTGCCTTTTATAAGTGTCTCAATAGAGGTTTAAGTGCAAAAACGAAAATACCATTAATGAGGTGTTAATTGCTATTCAAGAGCCATCATTTGGTGGTTTTTCAGCCCTTATTGTTTTCCCTTCTGCTAGGTTTTCTTTGCCTCTTCACATTCAAACCACAACTAGTATTTAGCAAAAAGGAAATCAGATTTGGGTTCACCAAGGTTTGAACCCATACCATTCCAATGTTCAATTCAATACACAACCACCCATCAGTATAGGGTTACATTACCAATTCCATGCTCATACATATTATTAAAATTTATAATAAAACAACAACACATAATTGGCATATATAGGACTCGAACCCAAGTCCTTTCAAACAATCAAAGTACTCTCAACCAATTGAGCTAGTACTTTTCCACTTCATATCAAACAATATTTAATGCCATAAAGGTTCTTCCTACCCGCATTTATTAATTAATTAATTTTCACGGATCTTACAATGTAGGCAGGGGTTTTTGGCTGGATGTAGGCCCTTTATAGGTGTCGATGGTTGCCACTTGAAGACAACTTATGGTGGTCAATACTATCTGTTAGCTAGAGCTGTCAAAACGGGTAACCTGGCCTGACCCGGCTCGACCCATCACGGGTTGATGATTTAGTGAGCCAACCCAACCCGACTCACTTTTTAGTAAGCTAAAAAAATTTGAACCCGGCCCGGCCCACCACGAGTTGGCGGGTTAAATGGGTTGGCTCACGGGTTCACTTAATTAAAACAAATATTATTTTTTTTTTATTTTTTTCAGTCAAAACTAAATTGTAATTCTAATTAAAATCTAAATAAACTTTAATACAATCCAAATACAAAAAAAAAAATACAAATTATTTATGTGTTGGATAAAAAAACAACCTAACATGACCCAAATGTAAAGCCTAACTTAATAAAAATAAATAAAAACACTTATGTGACCCTTTTATCTATGGGTTGGTGAGCCAACCCGGCTCACTATGGGTTCAACCCAGATGAGCCGGGTTCTAAATGAGCCGGGTCAAAAATCAACCCGTATTGAAATTTGTAAGAAAATTTCAACCCAACCCGACCCGAAAACGTGGCGAGCCGGGTTGGCTCACGGGTTCCAACCCATTTTGACAGCTCTATTGTTAGCTTTTGCAGTAGTCGAAAACGAATGCAAAGAGACTTGGAAGTGGTTTTTGACATTGATTTTATAAGATATTGGGGACATTGGAAATCATAGATGGGTTTTCATTTTAGATCAACAAAAGGTAAAGTAAATAGATAAACTGAAATGTAAAAAAAATTCATTTAATTGACATTAAATTCTTATACAGAACTACATTTTTTTTGCAGGGACTAATGACTATATTTGATGAAATTTTGAATGGAGTGGAGCATCATTTCTGTTTGAGGCACTTATATAATAATTTCAAGAAGAAATTTGGTGGTGGTGTAGTGATCAGAGACTTAATGATGGTGGCAGCAAAGGCAACATTCTATGCATAATGGGAAAAAAGATGGGTGAGTAGAGAAACATAAATCCTGAAGCTTTTAATTGGTTAGTTGTCATTCCTAGGGAGTCTTGGTGTAAACATGTATTCAACATTTATCAAAGATGTGATGTCTTCATGAATAATTTGTCTGAGTCATTTAATAGTACTATTTTACTGGCCATGGATAAACCTATCATTAGTATGATGGAATGGATTAGATCATACATAATGAGTAGATTTGCAACACTTAGAGAGAAATTGAATGCATATTCAGGCACAATTATGCCTAAACCACAAAAAAGGCTGGACAAGGAAATAGAAAAAAAGGGGAATTGGCTTCCTGTATGGGCAGGGGATGCTAAGTTTGAAGTCATGCAGGGGTTCACGATGGAAAAGTTTGTTGTTGATTTAAGTAACCATAATTGTAGTTGTTATTTTTGGGATTTGGTAGGTATACCTTGTAGGCAATTTGTGGTAGCAATTAACTACAAGGTAGAAAACCCTGAGGGAGACCCAAAAAAACTAAGAAGAAAGGAAGTTGATGAACATGTCAGTCATTCCAAACTTTCAAAGAAGAGTACCATCATCAAGTGTAGCAGGTGTAAACAATTAGGACATAACATAAGAAGTTGTAGAAAGGGAATCATAAATAGAAAAGTAAAAGCACATATATAATTTTTCCATGTCTTTCTTTCCTAAATACATTTCTAATTCTTTAATTCATACCCAATTGCCAAGGACAGACACAAAGAACTCCAACTGGTAGTGTAGCTAGCAACATTGCAGGAACATCAAACCAAAGCTCCACCAGTAGAAGGAGATCCACACCCCTGGTTGTAGATAACATGAACCAAGGAGAAAGAGCACCAACAACAAGGACAAGAAGCATGGCAACACAAGTCTTAGGGTCTCAAGCAAGTACTGGAACTTCCGCATAGCCACGTGAAATTAGAGGAATCAATCTTTTTTGTTGTGTTTTTTATAGTGGACCACATTTTTGGAATATTGGGCATAGTTATAGTGGACCCCTTTTTTGATTGAAGCACTAGAATTGAATTATTGAATTGAAAATTATGGACCACTTGTCTGCTATACTTTATTGGTAGCTGATACTGGATGACTTTTTGTAGTTGATGAAGAACTAAACAGTTCATGAATGTCAAAAAATCAGACTTTGTTATTTTACATTGGATAGACCATGTTGTAGTTATTTTACATTGTTAATTTCACGAATGTGAAAAAATGAGGAAGAATTTATAGACTTTGTTATTTGTGACTTAATAGTTCTAATAATGAATGGTAATGGACTCTAGTTTTAACGCTTAGAAATTACTGATAAATTTTGGCAAACTCAAGTGTTTCAAACTAATTGGCAGAAATTGAAATGAATAAACCTGAAAGACAACAATCACTGGTACAAGTTACCTCAAACATTAATACCAAGTGTTTCAAATTCTCTTATCATTCGTTAATACCATTATCAGAAATACAAAACACTTCCCTACAAAAGTATCCTCAAACATTCTTAACCCTTCAAGTTTAATACATAAGTAATCACTGCTACAAGTAATAAGTACGAAACTAATTACAATTAACTTTGAACAACAACATGAACACCATTACAATTGTTGAGGCCCATGATATAAAAAATAAAAATAGCAAGAATGTCCCAATTTTTTTCTCTTGTTGCAATTTCATCTTCAACTTCTCATTTTTCTTAACCTGGTCTAGTATAACTTTCTCCCTTTCCAAACAAACTTCATCTTCTTCACCTCCTTTTCCACCTTCAACTCTTTTTCCACCACTAATTTCAAATTTAGATTCTTTCCCTTGAAATTCATATTCCTCGTCATCAACCCATTCAAAGTAATTATAATGTGAATTGGTCTACAAAAAAAATGCAACCATTACCATAGAAACAAAATCAACATCCAGTAAAAGTGACGGAATTTCCCACTTACAACCCAATTTCTACATCTCCAAAATAATCTGCCTTTGTTTTTCACAGTAGTTGCCTTTAGGAGCAACAATCTTTCCCTACAGCCACAGACTTTGGATGATATTTCTGAAGATGACACACAACTTTGCGATATTTTTGAACCATTATTCCTTTGCATACAATGAAAGCCTTTGCTACCATTCTTCATCAGTGAACAACGCAATAAAAACCTCAATGTTGTTGCCAAAGTTTGCCCCACACCAAGACGTTATGCAGAAGTTCCTCAACACACCGATCCCCAATTATGAAATTTTAATTTTACGGTTTGAAAAATTACCCAATCCCCTCTTTTAAGTCACTCAAAATATTAAAATCACGTGTTCAGTGTAACTTAAGACAACTCTAAACGGGATCCAGACGTGGCAATCTGTTTGTCAGGTGTCAAACACAACTAACAGCATCCAAAAATGAGGACCAATTCCAATCGTTTCAAAACGTGAGGGACCAAAATAAAGCAAACGTTAGTTGGGGGACAAAAAACAAAATCGCCCAATACTTGAGGGACGAAATACATAATTAACCTTTATTATCATTATTATTATTATTATTATTATTATAATAGTTAGACACATATTTTACTTTTGTTTACTACCGGAATATATCTAAATTGTTTGTAATTTTTATTTATTATGTTGTTTATTTATCTATACATCTGAGTATTACTTGAATTCAAATAAGTATTTACAAAAGCAGTAAACTAATAAAATTGAAATTATTTTTTTTTATGAAAAATTATTTAAATTTAAAAAATAATAATTAAAAAGATAAAATTCAAAAAACAAAAATAGGTCACTAAAGATGTGTATCTCTTTACATATTTGTAGTTGTTATATTATTATTATCATTTTTATTACAAGATATTATTATAGCGATATTATTATTATTATTATTAGTAGTAGTAGTATAGTAGTACAGTGAAATACACATTTTATTTTTATTTAATACGGGTTCACATATCAATTATATGTATTTTTTATTTGTTTTGTTATTAATTTATCTTTAAATCTTTGAACTCAAAACATAGTTACTAAAATTAGTAATTAATAGAACTGAAACATAACTTTTTTATAATGATAATTATATTGAATTTATAATAATTACTATAGTGATAATTATAATGCTAATTATATTGCTATAGTGGTATTATTATTATTATCATTATTATTACGAGGTATTATTATTTTTATTACTATTGTTATTAGTAATTTTATCACTATGAGATATTATTACAATGATATTATTATTATTATTATTATTATAGTTAAACACACATTTTGCTTTTATTTATTACGAGAGCATATATCAATTACTTGCACTTTTTATTTGTTTTGTTGTTGATTTATCTCAACATCGAAGTAATTTTTTGAATTTAAAAATTAATTACTAAAATTAGTAAAATGATAAAACTAGAAAATAACTTTTTTTATATGAATAATTATTTAAATTTAAAAAATAATAGTTAAGAGGATAAATTTATAAAAATAAAAGATGACACCAAAATATGTATTTTTTTATATATAGTTATAAATTATTGTTGTTAACATTAGCATTAGTATTAACATTGGCTTAAATAGTAGTTTGGTCCTAGTTTTTGTTTGATTTTTTCAATGTGGTCCTACTTTTGATTTTTTTGTTCAATTTGGTCCTAATATTGGTAAATTTTTTTCAATTTGTTCCTTTTCGCTAACACCGTTAAAATAGTTAACGGATGTGAACAGTAACCCCCATGTGTCATTTTGTGATTTTTTTGATTTTTTTTGATTTGTTTTTATTTTAAAAAAAATGTACACGTGTCAAGCCCATATCATGCCACGTGTCATTTTTGTGATTTTTTAAATTTTTTAATTTTTTTTAATTTAAAAAAATGCATGTGTCAAGCTAATATCATGCCACATGTCAGAGTCAGTTTTTTATATTCAATTTGGTCCCAATATTCGTTAATTATTTTCAATTTGGTCCTAATTCTTTTTTTAAAATTTAGCATTTTTGTTCCTCTCCAAATTGAGACAAAATTAAATTTGTATATATTAAAATGAATATTTTTGTTAAATATTTTTAATATAAAACTAGGAGACTGGCCCGTGCGTATGCACGGATTGTATTTTTTATTTATTTTGTATATTAAGTAATAAAATATTATGTAATGAAATATCATGAAAATTATGTTATATTGTTGTAAATGTTGTTATTAAAGTAATAAAGTAGTAAGTAGTAAATCTAAATGATGTAATAATAATTTCAGTTTTAAGTATAATAAATAAAATTGATATTAAATATAGTGCAGTTAATTAATTTTACGAAATAATTATAATAGCTTGTGACCAAAGTAAAAATGACAAATAAACTCGTTTGTCGTGGATATTGCCTGAACCCGTACCCGTTTTGACGGGAATTCCAGCATTGACTGGGTATGGGTATGGATATGTGGATGTACATATTTGTCCCGTCCTCGTCCTCATACCCATCAAAATACTACGTAATATAAAAAATTTATCTTTTTTATTCTATTATTATTATTATTTCATTTGAAGAACTATTTAGTTTCGCTAAAACAATTTTTGTTATTTCTAAAACATTGGTTATGTTGATATTTAAAAAGTTTTTTTAGATCCCTAAAGTATTTTTCATTTTATCATTCAATGGTCTCTCAAATTGTTTTTAAGACGCACAGTTGATAAATTTTTAATATTTTTATTTTCATAATGTAAAATATTATTTTGATATATTTTATATAATTATCTTTTATATTTTAACTTATTATCATACTAAAATGAATATTTTAACTTATTATCTTCAATATATTAAAATGAATATTTTTGTTAAATATTTTTAAAATAGAATTAGAGTTAATTTAAAATTAAAACGAAAAAAAAACTAATAACACCATTAATTTAAAATTTTAAGAGGTTAAAAATATTTAATTTTAAACCAACTCTAATTTTAATGAAAAATATTTAATAAAAATATGTATTTTAATAAGAATTGTAAAGCCCATTTATTTCGCTGCCCTAATAACTAAGGGACTGCCCCAATCTGTTGGGCCTAAGGCCAGCCCAAGAAGTGCCCAAAACACCTAAACCTAACCCTAACGCCTCATTCTTCTAATTTTCAGAGAAGATTGTTCCCCCACCCCCTTGCAGTTGAACGTAGAGCTCTGCTAAGACATTCTCTGAGCAACCGTTGTTTCACTCTAAGGTCTCATTTGGTTTTACTGCGCTGGTTTGGGTCGCCGTGTCTTCCCCTTCTCAGTGAACTTCAGTGCTCCCATTCAAGGTAAAGGAAGCTAAACTTCATGCTTTTGATTTACTGTTGGTGTGCTTTGGTCCTGTTTCGTGTTTTGGTGATAGTATGTTGTTTCTGATGGTACGAAAATGCTTTGGGTGTTGTTGTGAGCGAGTCCCTGATTGAATATGCGTGGTTCAGTGGTGAGTACTGATATACTCACCCAGGCGAGCCCATATCGCCCAGGCGAGAATAACAGGAACTCGCCCAGTTTTTCTGCTCGAGCGCTCGCCTAGGCGAGGGGCTGTGTTTTGAGCGACGAGCGAGACAGCCTCGCCTAAGCGAGAGCTCGCGAAATTCTCTAGGAGCCACTGTTGCAGTCTTGCCTAAGCGAGAGTCTCCTGCTTGAGCGAGAGCACTCTTCTCGCCTGAGCGAGGACTCCAACTTGAGCGAGACCTCTTTTGGGTTTTTGCTATGCTTTGTTTCATGAATGTTGATGGTTGTTTGATTGGCTGGTTCGTTGACTTATTATGTACAAAGGGGGTGGATATGCATGTACTATGTATGTATGGGGGAGAATAAATGAATTGGAAATGAGCTTGGCATGAGATATATTTGATGGTTGATCACTTATACTAAATGACATGTTAATGGTATGCGTAGGAACTTCATGATTGATTGATAATGTATGAGTAAGGTTTATGTAGGACATAATTCCACGAAGGCACGTGGTGGTGTCTCTTGTAAGGGTATAATTCCGCGAAGGCCTCGTGGTGACGCCTCACTGCTAGGACGTAATTCCACTGTCTCGTGGTGGTGCCTCAATGAGCGTATCCAGATAGTCAAGTTTTGGTGTCTTATATGGTTTTGGTGCCTCATATATGGATGTCTGCCATTTATGCCCGAATATGAAATTGTATGTTGAGTGTATGATATGAGAACTTTTCACTAGCTTACCCT
>Ga0099822_1007164_pt1 | contig 14444 bp, 7 predicted proteins | sample CowpeawhiteBW_FD_76839 | JGI IMG/M metagenome (GOLD analysis project Ga0099822, IMG submission 76839) | Root nodule microbial communities of legume samples collected from California USA - Cow pea white BW | ecosystem: Host-associated > Plants > Roots > Nodule | place: USA: California | collected...
ATCAACCCTAAAAGCTTAGCCCTCCATGGCTTTGATGGAATACATGATGATATGAAGGAAAGAAAATAAAAGAAAGAATGAGAGATGTGGTGGAGACGGTATCTGCCAAAACCAGAGAGTTCTCAGTGTCTAAGTTGTCGTAAGTTCCCCTGTTTCTGCTCCCTTAAGTCTCTTTATATAGGCTTCAACTGGACTTTGGGCTTTATCTGTCAGTTGCTAAAATCTTTTATTTTTATTTAATTAATTAGCAACTCAATTCCTGTCCAATTTCCAATTCTGCCCCTCTTATTTAACCATTTTTGCAGTTTTGACCAGAGTTGACTGCTTGCTGACTTTGATCAGTTGACCAATGTTGACCAGTTGACCAGTTTGACTGTCCTATCAGATGTTGACACATGGCAGTGCAGACTCTCTCTCTAGAATTAGGGTTTCACTCTCACACTCTTCTCCCTCCCTTGGCTATGCGTGACGACGCGACTGACGGCGCGACTTCTTCTCCGGCGATGCTCACAGCATGGTGGTTCATGGTGGCTTTGCTCCAGCAGCGTTTTCCGGCGTGGCCGTGACTAGTTCTGAAGATTGCAGGAATGGCGTGAAGCTGCTGCCATGGTGGTTGTGCGCGTTGCACGGTTGGTTCCAACGAGGGTGTGCGCGTTGCGCGGTGGCTGCAAGCGAGGGTGGCAATGGCGCGAACGGATTCTGGTGTTGTCGTTGATGTTTGCAGATGCAGATATGCAATGGAGGTGGTGCTGTTCTGGTGTTCGCGGAGGCTGCAATGGTGGTTGCGAATCTGGTTCGTCAATGGAAGATGGTCACGCCGCCGCTGTTACAGGTGCGTGATGAAGTGGCGCGCTCGTTGCTGTTGCGTGGCAGTGTTCGCTGCTGTTGCGGACAAAGTTGTTGGATCTGTTACAGGTTGGTTGTTGTGTGGTCTCCGGCGCGGTGGTTGATGGTGGCGAGGCGGTGGATGTGCGCTGTAGGTTGGTGACGGCGTAGTGCAGGGATGGTGGTGATGCTTGGAACAAGATGGAGGTTGAAGATGGTGTAACTGCGGTGGCCGGCGAGATTGGCGGTGGCGACTGCCGTGGAGGTGGAAGGAGAGAAGAAAATTAGGGTTAGGGTTTCATGAGTGAGATGAAGGAGATGATGATGTGGCAAGATCTGAGCGGTCAATTTGGTGAGTGGAGGATTACGACACGTGGCATGATCTGGTTGAGTGGAGTTTAAGTGGTAGGAGGGGTGCAACTTAGTGAAAACTGGGGGTGCAGAACATGTTTTTGGTGGTCCACTTTAGAAGGAGTGTGCAATTAAAATCTGGGGGTGCATTTAGCTCCTGATTTATTTTTTTCCAGAATTTCCTGATTTTGGATTTATTTTGTAACTTTGAATATTTCAAATCCACACTATCAATGACCAAAAATAAATTTCAACTGCATTAACAAACGTTAGAATATCCAATAATATTTTATGCAACTAAAATCAATTTTTACGCCACTTTTACTAAACTTTCTCAATAAATCCAATAATCACAAATCTTAATTAAATCAATCTTTAAGCACAGAAAATTCAATTAAATCCTCAAATTTAAATATTAAATGAGGGCAAAAATTTGAACTCATCAGCATGCCAAGTTTTGGTGCAGGCTTTTGTTTTCGTGTTTTGTTATTTCGTTGTAGCACTTTGTTAAGGGTAGCATTTGTGCTTTTAATGACCCATCAGTGAACGCTAAGAACTGAAGGATAGGCTATTGTGAGGTTTTTCGTCATACCTAGAGAATCAAGGATGATTCTTTCGCCTGTGTGAGGCAGTGCAAGGGATCCTCTTCGCTTGTGCAAGGTAGTGGAAAATGATGAGTTTGAATGTTGTACTTTCTCGTTGAGCTAGACAGTGGAAAGAGAAAAGATGTTTTGCCCTGAGTTTCGACTCGTTACTGAATATAGTGTTTGGTGTGTGATTCATCGAAGTTGTTACTCGTAAGTCCTTGGGGAGCAAGGGAGGTAGGTCTGGTGCTGCGAAGGCAGGACAACTCGAACCATCATGTTCTAAGGAACTAGGTCATGTGGTAGGGAGCCTATGAAAGGAAAACAAGAGCGTGGTTGTGATTATCATGCTAGAGTATTTTACTTGGTTGGATGTCATCTTTAATATTACTTGTAATGTCTTGTTTGGCTAAATTTCTTTTTTTATATCATTTTCTATGCTTAGCTTACCTTTGTTTGTTTTGTGTGTTTGTTGTATGTGCGATGATCATATGACGTGTGTAAATCCGGGAGTTGGTGATAATGCAAATGTTTCTGGCGTAGAATAGATTGACAAAAGTGTGGGATGAACTCGAGATTTTATTCTATTGAATTAGGTTTTAAAATGTTAAAGACAATATAACTTCTTTTATCTATTGTTGTTAGATGAAAATTTTAGATAATTGATGTTTTGAACTATGCATTTAAAATTAAATTATAAAGTTTTTCTGAAGTACGTTTTCGACAATAATCGTTTTACGCTAAATGTGCATGATTTGTATCTTTTTGTGACATCCTAAATTAGGGTGTTATAGTAGGCAATTTTAGGTTGTAGGCATTTTTGCTTGCTCTTTACAGAATATTTATCTGCTCCACGATAGACACCAATTGTTCTTACAAGGACGATTTATACTCTACAAAGTCTCCAAAAGGGGCTTCTAGTGTCCACGATCTTCACTTCAGGAATATCTCGTCTTCAGCTATCGAACCAAAGGGGTGGAGGGCGTGCCTGCAAAAGACACTATGATGAAAAAGTATAAAATGTTAGTATAACTCAATTACTTTAAATGTACTTAATTTTAATTTATATATTTAGTACCATAGTATTAAATTTGTTTTATGTGTTGGAACCTTTATTTGGTTTAATTGTATTTATAGAGCTTTTATCTTGGTCCAATAACATTTTGAAAGGTAGATCAAATGTCACATGACTACTTCATTAAAGGTTTGCTCGTTATTGGAAGATCTAGTATTTCATCGAATAAAGTAAGTATTTTTCCTATATAAAATTTGTTGTCATTAATATCTTTATCATTATATCTTTACATTTTAAAATATTAATTGTTTCTTATATTTATTTGCCAAATCAAAATGTTCGAAGATACTACATTTTATTATTGCATTTAAAATACGTATTTAATTTAAATGTTTTGAGGTGGAAATAGGTCTCTTGTATAAATTGTTTGTATTCATTTTTAGATATTAATTGTGTATTTTTGTCATTTTAAATGTAATGCATAATTTATATTTTAATTTTTATATATGATGTTTATTTATTTTAACATTTTAGAATTTGTCTATTTTTATGATGCGAAAGTAATGTGACAATTTCACATCAATTCAATTTCCAATAAGAATGAAAAAAATTTATTATAAAAATAATTAATAATGATCATAAAAAATTGACATTGTCACTCTTGCAAAGAATTAATAGTGATAATTATTTTTGTCACAAAAGAAAACCAATAAGATTTTAAAATATTGTCACAAATACAACACCGATTAAAGTACCAATTCTGACAACTAATATGCCACTATTATCTTATGTATTTGTGACAGTTTATTATATTGTTACTATTACATACAATTAAAAGTGAAAATTATTTTTGTCACAATAGAACCTTAGAACTGGAAAAATATACAACCTTAGCTTGAAGCGTAACCACACTATTTTGAACTCTACTTTTGTAATCTTCCATCTTTGAATATCGACTTTTACTGGTGTTCGGTCCACGAGTTAGTCTTAAGAGTTTCAAAAACATTTGGAATTGCGTAAACCTTTTTTCTTAAACCATAATAAGAAAGTTTTGTTGTGTTCATTAAGTGTCCATTTTTCATTCATCCGTAGGTGTGCAGACTTTATTTTATCAATGTGTTGCGAAATGTAAGGAATCACTTCTATAGTGTTGTTTAAGATGTACAAATGGGCTTGATCAACTTCTTTTCTACTAACACTTTCAATCTTCGCTCCTTAAACATTCTTACATTCATATTTACCTTCATGTCTACTCTTAGGAACTCTAACTGGTTCACAACTTGGCATATAACTTGAGCAAAATACAATGGCTTCTTTTGCAAAGTATCGCTCTATAATTGAAGCTTCCGGTTGATAATGATTCTTGACATATCCCTTTTAGATCTTCATGTATCTCTCAACTAGGTACATACATCTCAAGAAAATCAGCCCACATAATTGAATTTCCTTCACTAGATGAAATATCAAATCAACCATGATATCGAAAAATGAGTGTGGAAAACACATTTCCAACTAACACAATAGTCTAATAGCCTCATTTTCCAAATCATCTAACACTCGAGGGTCAATAAATTTCTTGCATATAGGATTAAAGAACATACTCAAACATGATAGAATAATTCTAACAAAAACAAGTAAAAGATGGCTCAAATAGCTACCAGTAAAAGTTTTTGCATCAACATATGACAATCGTGGGAATTTAAACCAACTAACTTTAGAACAGAAACAAGGCTACTAATATTTGAAGAGTAACATTGGGAAACCTTCACACTTCTTAAACATTGACAAAAAATTTGCTTTTCTTTTTTAGAAAGACTCTGACAGGTTGAGGACAAGTATGTGCATTTTATATTAATCACTATTGTATGATGATAAAAACATCCTTAACATATGAAGAATAAACTATATATTCAAATCTTAAATAAAAAAAAAATTCTTTTTCTATAGATACATTCCATAAATTTTTTATTAAAAATACTATGATATGACGTGTTTTAATAAATAATTATTTTTGACATATATACTATATCACTTTTAATAAAATTGTTGTGATAAATTAAAAACTTGTCACAAATAATAAATAATATATAAGTAGTGACAAATTTTATATTTATCATTATTGCAATTGTATGATAACAAAAATATCCTTAATATATGAAAGATAAATCATACATTTAAATCTAAAACAAGAAAAATTATATATTATTTTTCTACATACAAATGTGTATGAGTTTTTTATTAAATGTGTAAAATAAATTTTGTAACTAGTTATTATTGACAAAAATAATTTAGCATGTAATAATCAATAGTTTGTTATTAATAATAAATCATTATTAATTATAAATATTTAATAAATTTTATATTAATTATATATTATTATCATAACAAAAATAGTTTTATTATATAATGGTTTTGAATAATTATTTATAACATGTATTTTTAATTTTTTAACGTAACTATTGTGACAATTTTTTAGTTTTGTCATTAGTATACTTAGTATTTGTAATAAATTAAAAACTAGTCACAATTAATATATAAATTGTGATAAAGTTTATATTCACAATTAATATATAAATTGTGACAAAGTTTATATTTGTTACTAAATTTTTGTCACAAAAGTTTATACTTGTTGTAGTTACTTCAGAATAATACAAGAAATATGGGAAGTTGACTATGTAAGTTTTAGAGTACTGTTAGCTTTCAAGTGTAAATGGGTTGATAGCAATTCGAGTATGGGACGAATGACCTTGGCTTCACTTTGGTTGATCTTAACAAAATGAGTTATATAGAAGAACCATTTAGTATGGCTAGTCAAGCTACACAAATATTTTATGTCATTGATCCATCCAATTAGAAATGGTCAGTTGCATTAGAAGGAAGAAGCATGCACAAAAATCATGATGAAGACTGTCTAGATATACTTGAGACAACGCCTTTCTCATCAAGAACCATTCATGACAAGGTTGATGACATAGCCAATGACATTCATGCTATTCGAAGTGATCACAATGAAGGCATATGCGAGAAAAGAATACGTTAATAGGTGTTTATTTATTAATATTGTTACATTTACAATTTTTTATTTATCATATTCTAACCTTATATATGTAATTGATTATATTTTCCTTATTAACATTTACTAACGATGTGTTTTCAAGTATGATGAGCTCTAGATTAGAAAATAGTGGACCTGGTAGATTTGTGATGTGGTTGTCGAATGTCACAAACTAACAGATTGTCTCGGAGAGGTTGTTGGTCAAGATTGATTCTAGATTTGGTGAATGGGTCAAAAAGTACCGTAGCTATATAAGATTGTTGGCCAAAACACATATCTCTACTTTTAAGAGCAAAAATTTTGACATTCCAAACACTCAGTGAATTAGGAAGAATGTGTTATCTCACATAGCCGCTAGAGGAAGGGACTTCAAGGCAAGACTCACACGTTTATATGTGTTTGAAGACATGCAACATGACACGCCTTCTAATAGGTACAAAATAAGTGAGGAGGAGTGGATGCAATTTCATGCATCTAGAGAGTTTAGGGACTTGCAGGTTTGTTTCTGAAATTTTTTTATAGTGACACTAGTTTTCCATCTGTGATTTACAATTATTAGATTTTGTTATGTGTTACAGGAAAAATGGACATCAACCTAGCAAAGACAAAGGCTTAATGATGCACCGCACGTACTATCTCGAGGTGGCTATGCATTATTGGAGAAACGAATGAGAAAGTCTCGTGCAAAGTGTAACGTCCTAGTCGGAAATTACTTATTTAAAATTAAAATGAGACAAATATTAATAAACATCATTTATTAATAAAATACTTTCTCAAAACACGGGAAAATTTAAGTCTTTATTTCAAAGCGCCAAATCCAAAATCCATAAAGGTGTTTATCGATTACAGAAATAAACTGTTTATAAGACTGATTAAAAAAATTACGCATAAAATCGTAAAACATCTTTATGTAAAAAATCCCATGTTGGCCCCACTCCGACTCTAAGCATCCATCCTGCTCACCTGCATCACATCTACTCCCATGTAACGAGTTACATGATCATCGGCAAACACACACAAATAGAGAGAGCTCAAATAAAAGAAATACAATATAAAATAATGTATTGATTTTAAACCCATTACTCTAATGTAAAACCCAATTATCAACCTAACATTCACATCCTCCTCTGGACGCCTCTTAATTCTACACCCTTTGATGATTAAATTGATCGATCCTTGTTGCCACGAGTGTTTACTCCCCCCTCTGACTAGAGGTCACTACCTATAGTCCACACACGAGAATAAAGTTGTTACGACCATGATCCACAACACCCAGTGGAGTTCCCCAATACGAACCACAGTCTGTATTTGTCCCAAGACTACCAAATCTGTCGGCTAACACCGAGGAGGGCAATCTTCCGAAACCCGTCTGTACGAGCCACGATGTCGCACACTCCACTAGACCTCTAAAACTACCAGGCTACAACCTCGAGTGGCCACTTGTTACCCCAATGCAAGTTGCACTCGTAACTGGGCCCCCAGCAAGGCATCGCATGAATACCTCAATCCAAAGCCGTGTAGAATCCTCATCGCAATCCAACTCTACTCCCAAACCGCCTAGTGCATCACTCGCGTCGCTAGGCGGAAATTGGTTCCAGGCCGCTTGGTGGTCTCCTTGCGTCGCCAAGCAATAAGCTCCTCCTAATGCCTCTATCAAACAACCTCTGCCTAGCGAAGCCTCCCCTACTGCTAGGCATCACGCAAGTCCAGTGGCCACTACCACTGTTTTGGGTCTCTATCGCCTGGCGACTCGTCCCACGTCGCCAGGCGCCATACCATTAGCTCAAGTGCTACTAGTTTTTGCATTTTGGAGAGGTTCTATTTGAACCCCAATCATACAACACACAATTCATAACACTCAAAAGTTATCCAGTCATAACCCTATGACCAAATCATATATCACACATCCATATTTCCAACATTTCAGTATTTGACACATATTTCTAACATTCATAACAACACTTAATCACAGTAGATAACAAGCCATAAACCACATCATAGTTAGCAAAAAAGATGGCTTTTACATGCATACCATCCTAACTTACATCTCTTCACACCTATAATTAATTATATTGCATTCCAATGTTTCCTTTCCACACCTTATACTCAATTACAAAATATCATGCACCAAAATTTCAGATAATTACCCCCAGAAACCCAACACGAGGCAAAATCAACGTGTCTGCCTGCACCTGAAGTATCGCCTGGCGGCAATTCATGTACCGCCAATGCATAGAAATCCTGGGTTCTACCCCAGATTTTTCCTACACTAGTACGAATCCCAAGACCCTAGTTATCAATTCAGGCATGCATTTTGTCATATTTTTCATGTTCTATCAAACTTACACATCTCATGCTTGTTCGAATATTTTATAACTTTCATGAAAAACATCACAACAATCATATCTAGGGCATATTCTCTAAATCTCAATCCCCACATGAACTCTAATTTCCCAATCATACCATAATTCGTACAATTATCACCAATTCATACAATAGCTGACGTGTAAACACAAAAAAATGGTTATTATTTAATATAAAGACTCCAACCACGCATTACCAACATCACATAATTCGAGAAAACAAAGCAATTAGGCAAGCCAGTTTGCGTCGCCTGGCGGACAACACATAGTCGTTAGACAGTTTATAGAGGAAACCCAGAAACTGGGTTCTAGAGCATGCGTTGCCTGGCGGGCAGCATCCTACCCCCAGGCAGTTTCTGGAAATTTCCCAAAACATGAACATTTTACGTAGAAATTGACGAAATTCAAGGACCCCAAGCATACATACATCACAAAATTATTTATCAAAAATAAAGAACGCAAGATGCAGCTCCCATAACCTGGATTCATTGCTTATCTTAATGGTTCTTTAAAGCTTCTTCCTTGATCACCAATAGCCTCCTTAGCTCTTCCTCAAATCCATCCTTCTTCACACTTAATAGGTGTAAGACCCAGGAAAATTAAATAGTTAATTAAATAATTATTTAATAAATGCAGGTAATGGAAGCCTTTAAAGCATTTAATGCAGAGGGATATGACATGGAAAAGTACTAGCTCAAGTGGTTGAGAGTACTTAATTGTGTGAAAGGACTTGGGTTCAAGTCCTATGTATGTCATATGTGTGTTATTTGATTGATTATTAATTTTATTAAATTGCATGGTTAAGTTGGGTACTAACATAGTTATATAATTAGAGGATTTAACACAAACATGCCTTGGTTGAATTGGTTGTGTCCTAACTTTGGACTTTGGAAATTCAAGGGTGTGTGTTCAAATCCCATTCATAACGAAATTGCTCTCTTTATTTTTGCTAATGAAATGATGGTCTGAATGTGAAAGAGTGGGAAAACTCTAGAGGCAATGGGCAGCTAAGGCAGTTGGGAAAACAACCCATAATGGGCCCTAAAATGGATTTAGAGACACTTAAAAGAATCAGAATTTCGTTTTTACTAATTACCATAATTGAATGACCATATAAAAGGGCAAAATCAAGCAATTGGGAGGGGTTTGGGAGTGAAGAGTGCAAAAAGGGAATCAAGAGGACTGGAATTAGAGGGCACCGAGAGAAGTTAATTTTGGGCAAGAAGAACCATCATCCTTTCTTGTTTAAAGCCTGGGAAACTAGGTTAGGGGAGTTCTCTTGCTTGTTTTTATGATTGTGAATTTCGTATACTTGAGATGCATGTATAAACTGTGTTTGATCATGAATTTTCGTGCTTCTCCTGGTATGAATCAGTGGTCAAATTGTTGCTAAGTGGTTGGGGTCAATTTGTTATGCACTGTATGGGAATTTTGGGGTAATTGTTGTAGTGTTGGTGTTAAGGGTCTGTTTTTGCAATTGGAGTGAGTAATTGATGTTCAAATGATGCATAAAATGTTGAATCCTGTGGTGTATTGCTGGACATATTTGAATGGGGCTTTGGGTATTTGGGTAAAGGTTTCTACGTGTATGACAGGGAGAGTATTCGCTATTCTCGCTCGAGCTAAACAGGCTCGCCTAGGCGAGAATAGTAGAAACGAAATTCTGGTGTTATGTCTGCATATCTTGCTCAGGCGAGAGCTGCTTGCCTAGGCGAGGATTCGTGAAAACGTGTGGTTATGCTCGAGGATCCCGCTCAGGCGAGGAGCCCAGGTTTTGAGCGACAGAGTACCTCGCTCAGGCGAGAGGTACTCTCCTAAGCGAGAAATCGAGGTTGATGCATGTGTGTTCTAATGTCTCGCCGCCTAGGCGAGTGTGGTTGTGTTGAGCGAAGGGGGATCTCGCCTAGGCGAGATGAGCGAAGGGGGATCTCGCCCAGGCGAGATGAGCTCGCCTACGCGAGTCTTCGCACGTGAATCCTGGCAGCACGCTCGCTCAGGCGAGGAAGCTTAGCTTAAGCGAGACAGGCCTGATCGCCTAAGCTAAGGCTTCTAGCCTAGGCGAGTTTAGTGCAGTTTGTGGTTAATGATTGTACTCTTTGATGAAACGTGGATCAGGAGATGCTGTGCCATGATCGGGTAGGTTCATGGATGGTGGATAACATGTCATGGTATGAGCGAAGAGGTTCATACTCGATTACTCTCCTATGGGGATATGAGCGAGGTAGGTTCGTATGTTCCGTGCTCACAGTTGAGAGATGCTGCGTGCGGGGAGGTACGTAGCTTGAGGATCACATGTGTTAGACTACGGGCGGGTAGGTCCGTAGAGTAGGACTACGAGAGGGGAGGTTCGTAGAGGCAGGACCACGAGCAGGCAGGTTCGTGTGAGCATCATGAAATCCTGAGTCCATGGCTAACCTGGTTGTGTGTTAGAGGTTGAAAAGCCTTGGGGTGTGTTGAGAATGTCACCAAGGTCTAACTATGATAATAAGATTGGGTGTTTTATATTATGTAATTTATGTGATTTCTTATATTGTTGAACTCACCCTTTCTGGTTGTGTTTGGCGATGATCGTGTAACTCGTTACACGGGAGCAGATCATGCTGATGGTGCTCGGACTGCGGAATGAGGGCTAGCAGGGCTAGAGCTAGGGATTTTTACTATTGATTTTATGGTTTTATGGAAACTTGTAATAACTTTTGATTTAATATCCTTTGAGTATTGTCTTATTGATTATTGAATTTTGTTTTCCCGCGTTTGGGATAATAAATGTTGCGACGTTTAAACTTCTTTTATATTGTTACCTTTTAATTAAAGTAATTTTTTTAGGATGTTACAATAGGCACAATGATTGCTTTGTAAACCTCTCCTCACAACACTCAACATTTGTAGACTCTAAAAACTCTTATTCTCACGCTTAATTAGCCAATTAATTATCTCTCACTTTTAATTGTCCTTCAAGAATCATTATTAGTGGTTTTTCCAGCCCTCTTGGTTGCTCTCCTATGACTACTAGGGTTTCTGGCTCTTCACATTCGTGCAAAAGAAATTTTAGCAAAAAGAAAGCTTAATTCATGTCTATCAAGAATCAAACACACAACCATGCCAATGTCAAGTCAATGCACAACCATTCCACCAATTCATGTTTCGCTATAATTCCTATAACTTTAGGATTATAATATCACTCCCCATGATCAAGCATATTATTATTAAAACCAAGTACTCTCAATTCATGTTTCAAACTCAAGTCCTTTCAATCATAACCAAGTACTCTCAACCACTTGAGCAAGTACTTTTCCACATCATGAAAGTTAGCATTTAATGCCATAAAGGCTCCCACTACTTGAATTTATTAAATACTTATTTATTTAATTATTTAAATTCCCCGGTCTTACACAAAGTCATTAGGACTTGAGCCACCTGACCAAGTACTTGCAATTTCTAGGTGCGAGATGTGGAAAGCTGCTTAGACTAAGTCTGACTAGAATTTAACATCACAATCAACTCAAATCATATATGGAAAAATAGTAAGTACAAACCCTAAACCAAAACCATAATTCATATTAATTGTTTTATGATTAAACTTGATTATGTGATGTAGAATGAGTTAGTTGAGCAAGAGACTTAGGGTTCGTTTGTTGGCTATGGTCGGGACGATATACTCACAACAACGATTGAAAAGCCAGTGCACCCATGTTGTGTGCGTGGTGTTGGAGGTGCAATTGGTCTTCGAAACAACTTTGGTCCTCCACAAAGAAGTAACGAATCCTTGAGTCAAGAAGCCTTGAGGAAGATGGAACTCTAAAGGGAGGAAAGAATCATCCAATGCATGTTAGTTATGGAGCAACGCTTCATGGAACACCTTCAACAACAACAACAAATACAAAGAGCACTTGAAGAAAAGCTTCAGTTAATGCAACAATAGGATGTAAAGTTACCCACTAAAGCTCCAATAGGACATCGTGTGAGCACAAAAGGGTAATGCTCCGTTGCAGATCATACTGACTACACAAGTCAGTATAAGCTATTGGTTGATGGAGATCCCACGTGTGTAGTGGCTATAGGACGATAACTTAAAGGCTGGGAAACTATCCATGGTGTTCTTTTACTGCTCTAGTACGCGCGTGTGACCATTGATGAAGCTTGAGATCCCCATGCTCAAGTACCTATGCCAAATTTTGAAATCTAATTTGTGGGGAAGGTCTTAGGCACATTTATAGCTTGGCTTAAAGCACTGATAATGTTATACTCTAGCCCACCAAAGGTATTATGACATCATATTCTTAGTATTTTAATCTTACAATTTATAAATAATTGATCCATACCTTTAAAACTCTTTATTTCAGTCCTCTTGTCCTAAAAAGCAAGTCATGCGTCAACATGTTATATGTGAAAATGATGTAATGGCAGAAGCAAAAGATGTGACGACTTGGGCCTAAGCCCATCAAACCCAACTCAAGGCCCAAGCCCAAGTGGCCCAATCACTAGAGGAATGCTTAAGAGAGTTCAAGAAGCGGGTGAATCTCAAAATCTCTTGGAGTCCAAATCCATTCAATTGTTATTCAAATGGGCTAAAGAAGACATCAAGATTTAGATAGCATAATTTTTATTAGTTTGTATTTTGGCCAATGTAATTGGGCCATCTTTTAAATAATGTGTGCATTATCATAAACATGGATCAAAATTCACCAAGACTAAGTTTTAATGGGCTCACGACCTTCTTGAATTTAGCCTTGGCCAAATGACTTAAACACATTTAGAACATGCTACAATGTGTAAAGTGAGACTTGCCACATGTCCTTTGATCCACCAATTAAGGAGATCTAGATCTAGATATAGAATAATTGTGCACATGGTTAATTAGTTTGGTTGGCCGAAATACTTGGCTATATATTCAAGCCTCCACACTCTTTGTAAGGTTACTCTTGAATTGTTATTGCAAATACATGTCGAGATCGTTCCATGACTTGCATTTTGAGAGTTCAAATTGCTAGAGCATTCTCCTAGATTTCTCCTCTAGCCTTCCTCCCTAAGTTGGCCTAACCTCTTAGGAACCTTCACCAAATCACTTGCCATTACACTTCTAACTTTCAGTGCATCATCCTTTTTGCTACAACCATCAAATTCCTCCATGGAGCTTCATTAAGAAGATCCTTTAGGAAAGTTGCTAACAAAATTATACAAGTTGAAGAGAGGACTGGTAGTGTAGAGTGGAAGTTAAGAGTATTTGGCCTCTACTATCATGTCCCATTGTACATTAATATAAATGATGCACTAGAGATCATTGTGGGAGACAAGATGTTGAATACTTCAATCATACAATTATGGTACAAGTAAGATTTTCTTTGTATTCCATATTTAAAACTAGGAATTGGTACTTCTTAATTTATACCCAACTGCCTTATTATTGGTACATGGACAAAGTCATTATGGACCAAGGTCAAGATTTCATGTATGGATTTATTGAACCTCAAACCATTCAAGCTTATGGAAGCACACTTGAGCACATGAAAACTTATTTGCAAACATGGATGGCTGAGTCAAAAAGAGAGTTCTATATTGCGTCCTGCATTGATGGGTATGTGTTACTGAAGGTAATATTTTATGAAGTATTTTTAATTATTCGACTAACTACTAGTGATTGATGGTGTGGACCATTGTCAACTATTGATCATCATTCCAACACTATGCATGGTTGTATGGTTTTGTTCATTGCATTAGAAGATTAAACCTAATTTTAAAAACATGTTACGAGAGTAAGTGTTACTTTCTTTTATATCATCTACTTATTTATATTAAAACTAACCTATATTTTATTTTCCAAAATTTCATTAGAGTTATAGGTAAGCATAGAGCACAAAAAATTCAAGTATTATATCCAAAGGTTGAAATTCATTCATGTTAAAGTTATTAATTTTTGCATATCAAAGTTATTGATTTTCGCGTGTAAATTTATGACCTTGATATGTGATTATTTTCTTTGTCATGTTTAATCTAACAAGCAAGAAGATTCATGGGAATGTGGCTATTACGTAATGTCTTGGATAAAAACCATCATTTGAGCCGAATTAGAGATGATTGGATAGAAGTAATAATATATATATATATATATATATATATATATATATATATATATATATATATATATATGTGTGTGTGTGTGTGTGTGTGTGTGTGTGTGTGTGTGTGTGTGTGTGTGTGTGTGTGTGTGTGTATACCTTTCATATATTATAAATCACATCAAACTTTAAACA
>Ga0099822_1007169_pt1 | contig 14441 bp, 15 predicted proteins | sample CowpeawhiteBW_FD_76839 | JGI IMG/M metagenome (GOLD analysis project Ga0099822, IMG submission 76839) | Root nodule microbial communities of legume samples collected from California USA - Cow pea white BW | ecosystem: Host-associated > Plants > Roots > Nodule | place: USA: California | collected...
CAAGGACCAAAGTATTAAACACCAAACTGTAACTATTTATGTGGCAAATGCAGTGCAACTTTTAGCATGCAAATAATATAAAGCTTCCAACTAATACAATTCATTCAACAAGTGTGTAAGACTGAGCCATCCAATCATACTTTCGTCAAACACCACACCACAACAAACCATTTCAAAACAAATACGGGATTCACAAATTAAATCGTAAAGAACACAACTCAAAATAAACTTCATTCAATCAATTTTTGACAATTACGACACTTTTCCCAAATGCTCAAACGAAAATTCCCATAAGGGTTTTTATTTTTAAAACAACCCATGCTGCAATGGTTTACAATCAAAACCCTAACCCCCAAAATGCTTTCAAATCGAAAAAGCTATGGTTTCCAATCAAAACCCTAAACCCCAAATTGATTTCCAATCAAAAAACCCAACCTGCAAATTGGTGAAATAATGTCGAGAAGAAAGACTATCGTGCGATGAACGACTTTCATGAGTTGAATCAGCTGCGAGAAATGGATTTCGTGTTCTCCATCGATGAAGGGTTTTTCATCAACCACTGTGGGGAACGTTCTACTGCAATTTCGTGAAACACCATGGGGAAGAAAGACTTTCTCATAGGTGGGATTGAAGAATTCCGATCTGCATCGAGAATGAGATTTTGGTAAAGCACTAGAGTCTTGAATCAGGCGCATGAGCTTCTGTTGATTTCGCGAAGGAGAACCACTGTGTAGTGCAACCAAACCAATTCAAATGTTGTCCTTCACATTTCTCTCTCACACGTGCATGCAATATTTTTTGAGTTAAAAAATTCAATTAATTAAAGCCACGTCAGTTTGTCAAATTTACTTTGTTAAACAATCATTTTCCTATGTAAAACTAAAAGGAAATAAGGAATAATAGGATTCTGATTTATTCATAAACGTATGAGGAATATATACGTAAATATTATATTTTATTTGATGATTCTGCTTCTATAAGCCAACTACTTACTCCTATAATTAAGCAATTATAATATAAGAGTTTCCATATTTATAGCAAGAATCATGGGATATGATTTACTTTCCTAACACTCCCCCTTAAGTTGGAGAGTGAATATTAAGAACTCCCAACTTGCTCCTCATTGTAAGAAAGCTTCCTTCCTTAATGGTTTGGTGAACATGTCGGCAATTTGTTCTACTAAAGGAACATACTATGTTGAAACTGAACCATATTTAATTTTGGCATAGTACAATAGTGCTGCCTTTGAATGGTATATCTCCAAATCCTTCAACAAATGATAGAGAAATTGTCTTGTTCTCCAATAAATTAGTGATGATCCTAAGAAAACATAGTAACTTGTAGTTGATTTTCTTTATATTGGACAATTTAAACAATCTAAATCGCAAAAAGCACACAAATATAAATCATTTTGGGAAGATAAAAATAAACATTGACCTAGATTGTTCTTCATATATCATAATATTCACTTGGCAACTTCCATATGAGGTTTACGAGGAGCATGCATGAATCTACTCAATATGTGTACTGAATAAGTGATATATGGCTGAGTAACAGTTAAATAAATTAGGTGTCCTACAAGTCACCTATATGAGAATGGATCTTTCAACAAATCTCCTTCATCTAATAATTTTACATTTTGTGCCATAGGAAAATTCACAATCTTAACTCCCAAACATCCTCCATCTTTCAGAATCTCTAAAACCTATTTTCTTTGTGATCATTACCGGTTATGACAATGTTGTCAACATAGATCAATAAGGTGGTAAATGATTTGTCTTTCTTACATGTAAACAATGAGTAACTTGATTTGGACTAAACAAACCCTACACCTTGAATAACTATAGAAAATTTTGCAAACCATTGACAAAAGGCATTGTTTAATCCATATAAGGATTTGTTGAGGCAACACACAAGACATATATATATATATATATATATATAGAAAGGTCTATATGAAAAAGGCGTGGTTGACATCAAGTTGATGAAGTGACCAATTTTGAGCGGTTGCCAAAGCTAATAAACAACGTATTGTGACCATTTTAGCATTTGACAAAGTATCATGATAATTAATTCTTTCAACTTGTGTGTAACCTTTTGATACTAATAACGCTTTATAGCTTTCAAGAGAACCATCAAAGTTGCACTTGATTTTGTATACCCAACGACAACTAATATCTTGCTTTCCCGAAGGGAGTGGTGTAGAGACCAAGTGTTATTGGCCTCTATATCAGCCAATTCAGATTGCATTTCTATTTTCCAATGAGATTGAAAATAAAAAGCTTGAGCTAACTCAAGGATATGTCTATGTTTTCACTCGATCGCCCTATTTTTGTTGAAGTGTATAAATGCAAGAATGTTGATAAATAGAGTCATGTTGTTTGAAAAGCTCGCTTTGAGAAAAATTCCATGCCATTGTCAACCCAAATATTTGTTATAATGGTGCTAAATTAGGTTTTCACAAAAGAGAAAAAATAGGTTAAAAATTTGGGTGCATCATTTTTATGATGCATGAAAAAAACCCAAGTAAAACGAGAGAAATCATCCACAATAGTCTAAAATATTTTACACTAGAAAGGGAAGGAACTTTGAAAGGTCCACAAATATCATAATGAATTAATTCAAAAGGCTTAACAAAAGAAATTGAATTGATAGAAAAATAGCTTAACAAAAGAACTTTGGAAGCCTAGTTTGTTTTGCAAGAGCACAAATATCACAATTATTATTTTTCTCTAAAAGGAAATGTAGGAAACTTTTTTGCCAAAAAATTGAATTTATAATACGATAAGTTTCCTAGATGCTGATACCACAAGATATTGGAAGAGTTTGAAGTATAAGTAGATTTGATGGTATGAATTGATTGGATAGGATTATGTGACTTATTCATCTCAACCAAGTAATAAAATCCATCTCATTGTTCACCCAAACCATTATTTGTCCTTATCATCAAATCCTGTAAAATATACAATTAAGAAAAAAAGTTACCGAACAATTTAAATCTCTTGTAACTCAACTCACAAACATCAAATCCACCCTACAAGATGGCACCTCAAGCACATTCTTCAAATTAACTATAGGACTCAAATTTAAACTTTCAGTAAAAAGAATTGGAGCCTGATCTCCATTTGGCATAAGAACCAGTGGTAAAGAAGGGTTTTCTTTACTGTTGACAAACAAAGATATAGAGGAAATTATGTGATCTGCTGCACCACTATCAATTGTCAACTTGGGTGAGGACAAACTTGAAGAATGATTTACATTATTTGTCTTGGGAGTAGTTGATCGAGATGTTCCATTGTCCTGAATAACAAACAAAATTTGTTGTAATTGTAATTCAGTTAATCCATTCACAATGGGCTAAACATGTGTTGTTGAAGGCATTCTAGCATGATTTGTTGAAGATTGATTGTCGTTGTTGGGCTTAAAATGATGGTTTTTAACCGTAGCATGCTTGGATTGTCCTGGTGGATAACCATGTAATTTCCAACATGTCACTCTTGTACGGTGATCTTTGTCACTGTGAGAACAATACAACGACTTGCGATAATTGGAATTTGGACGAAAAGACAAACTAGATTTGTGATGAACAACAAGGGCTTTTGGTTCCTCTTTTTGAACGACCATGGCGAAAGCTTCAGTAGTTTTTCTTCTTGTACCTAAATTTTGTTGTTTTTCATCTTGAATTATGGAAAAATAAGCTTGTGAAATATCAAGTAAAAGACTCATCAAAAGGAGTTAACCATGGACAACACTATAAGATTCATCCAACCTAATGAGAAATTGCATCAACTTGGGTCTTTTGTTGTTTGCTACACAGGTGCATACTACATCATTATCGGATCCTAGTTCGTCCCACAATTTTTTTAACTTTGTATAGTAGGTAAAAATTGTATGTTGATCTTAAGTAAGGCAAGCAATCTCTTTCTTGAGTTGGAAAATGTGCGGTGCATTGCTTGGAAGGAAACAATTTTGAAGATCTTCCCAAACTTCATGAGCATTGTCATAAAAAATAACTTTGGTCAATGAGTTAAGGATCCATGTAAGTATCATATCATTGCATTGTTTCCATGTTGTGTATTTTTTGGTTTGTTTGTGGCAGATGATGGTTAATATTTTCATTAACAAATCAAATTTAGATTTTGCATTTAATGAGATGGTGGTGGCTCGATGCCAAGTCAAATAATTGTCACCATTGAGAGGTTTGGAAACAAGAACCATTCCTCGAGAAAAAAAAAGTTGGAGAAAAAAGGAGAGAAGATCGTAACCGCTCTGACACCATGTAAAAGTAAAGGGAAAGAGGGAATAATAGGATTCTTATTTATTTAGAAACACATGAGGAATATATACACAAATATGTATCTTTAATTTGATCATTCTTCTCCTATAAGTCAGCTATTTACTCCTACAATTAAGATATTATAATATAAGAGTTTCTATATTTATAGCAAGAATCATGGGATACGATTTACTTTACTAACGTGATAACGTTCTAGTGATTGTATGAATTAGGGATGGCAGCGGGTTGGGTCGGGAACAATTAATGCCTACCCGCTACCCAACCCGCATGAAAAAATTGTACCTGTTACCTACCCTATTACCCATTGGATACCCGAATACTTTTCCACCTACGGGTACTCGTTCGATACCCTTGGATTTTATCCAAAAAAATTTTATTAGTGTTTAAATAAGGTCCAAATTAAATTGCGAAAAAAAATATTTAAGCATACATCCGAATAGAAGTTAATGAACAACTAAATAAAAGTTAAAACATAAATTCAAACTAATAGTACCTAAAACATACATCTAAATGTAAGAAATTTAAAAATTAATTCTTCTAAAAATAATAGTCTAAGATCTGTGTTTCCTCTCCAATATCTTCATGTTGACCACTTGATTCCTGAAACAAATAAAACACAAATAAAGTCATCAATAAATTACATAGTGACACTATTAGTAAAATTAGAATAAAATATTAAAAATAAAACTACTAACATCATCATCAATTATCTCCTCTATTATTGTATTAAGCTTCATCTTGTCCACTTTCAATTTTGAAGAACTTGAAAAGGAAAATCTATTCATTTGTCATAGCCAATCATTTGAATGAAAATAAATATGTAATTTGAAGTGCTAATTTAATTACCTTCTATGTTAGTCCATAGCCTATCTTGAACACACATCAATGCCATTGAAGTGTTTGGGTGTAATCTACTGCGATGTGGAGTAAGAAATCGACTACCAGTACTAAAAGAAGACTCAACAGCAACTGTTGAGATAGGAATGGCTAGAAAATCTCTTACAATCATTTGCGAAATTGGATATTTTAACCCATTAGTCTTCCATCAAACTAAAATGTCAAATTCTTCATCTGAGTCAGGTAGTATCGGTTCCTCCAAGTAATAGTCAAGTTCCAATTTATAATTTGATGATTCACTTTTCTTTACAATCTAATGTTTTACAAAATATCTCCTCTAAACATCTTTTCTTCCATCAACACTTTGGCATATATTTATGTTTGGATTTTGACATGAAGAAACTAACTTCTTACCTTTCATGTTCATTTCATACTCTCTTACCAAGTCCTTAAAATGAATCTTCACTTTTTCAATTTTACAATCAGATTGATCATCATATATTTGAGGGAAAAAATAATCCAACAAATCAATTTTATACCTGGGGTCTAACACAATATCTATAGCCATCACTCCACTGATCACACCCCAATACTTATCAAACTTTAAAACCATAGATGCAGCCATTTGATGAATAACAGAATTGGAAGAGTTAAGCCATTGCATCAAAGCCAACTTAATTTGACATGCTTTTGGAAAGAAAATGTTGGCAATTGGATAAGAAGTACCAGAAAATAAGAGCGTCACATCATAAAATATTTCTAACTTTTGACAAATTTCATTTGCCATTTGCCAATCATGTGCACTAGGCAAAGCTTTATATTGACTCTCTCGTTGTGATAAACGATCAAATACTTCCTTGTATTGTATGGCTACTTGAAGCATTAAAAATGTATAATTCCATGTAGTTCTGCAATCAACAACTAATTTTCTTTTGAATGGAATATTCAATTGAACACATGTCTCTATAAATTTCTCTTCTCTTTTAGGTGTAGCTGTTCAAAAATTAGCATTGTCTCTAACCTTTTCAATGACATTATCAATTATGGACAAACCATCCTTCACAATCAAATTCAATATATGTGCACAACATCACATGTGAAATAATTGGTCAGCCAAAATAAGAGACCTACCTGAGATCTTATCTAAAATACGGTCAATCATACCATCATTTGTAATGTAATTATCAACTGTCAAAGTAGAAACTTTTCTATCTAGATTCCAATCCATTAAACATTCAACCAACAATTCAGCAAGAACTTGACTAGTATGAGGAGCAGGCACATACATAAAACTATATTTGAAAGACAAATTTCATTAATCTAGTCTAGAAGAACAAAGTTAATATGAAAATTACAATTAAAATAGAGTATAATGTTATTACCTCACAAGTCGACCTTGTAGCCTCCATAAATCATCAATAAAATGAGTTTTTATAGTCATGTAGCTTCTATTTTGATTAGTAATAGTCCACATATAAGTGGTAATTGCAACTCGACATTGAATCCTTGACAACATTAATTTCATCTTCTCTTTTTTTGCATTGTAATCCTTCATAATATCTTTTTTTAATGTGTTTCGAGAAATCACCTTGAATAGAGGTTGAACAACATCACAAAATTCTTTAAAGCCTATATGATCAACCATTGACATTGAACACGGAGTGCATCTCTAGCTGTTTGTTGATTGAACACATAGTTGCCAACAACTACGGTTTCACCACCTTCTTTATGAGTTTTTAAAAACGATTGTTTAATGTCCCGTGTTGTTTGAAGCTTGCAACTCTCGAAATGGCTTCTTAAATGTGATGTACCATGCTTTGCGTCACCCAAAAGACTTTTGGCGCAATAATTGCATATCGTTTTCCATTTTCCATCTAACTTTTGTCTCTTAAAGTGATTCCAAGCATCTAACAATAATCCTCTTGAATTTGTTAGTTTTGAAATGGTGAGTTTAGCCAAGAAGGGAGGGGGGGGGGTTGAATTGGCCTTATAAAACTTTCTCGAAAGCATAAACCTCTTTTCAATTGAATCTAATGGACTAGAAAATTTGGATGTAAATGTAGCAGACCAGTACACTTTCAGTCGATTAAAATATAAAACAACAGACTCAATTGTTCTTGATGTTATGAAACAGTCGATTAAAAAGACAAATCAGTCGGCTAAAATACTAGAGAATTATACAGAATTCGCGAATTCAACTCAAACAACAATCTTTTACATACAGGACTTGTTCCAATCAGTATTTATAACAAGTATAAAGCCTCAAATTACACAAGAACGCATTAAATCACACCAAAGATCAAATTGCTTGGTTTTCTTGAGTTTTTAAAAAGTTTCAAAGAGAGTGAGATGAGGGAAAGAAGAATGCACAACTGTTTTTATACTGGTTCACTCAATCGCAGAGCTACATCCAGTTTACCAGGACAACCTGAGCCTGGTTTCCACTATATTCAAAAGTTTTACAAATCACACCCCAAGATTACACTTTTGAACAACAAAACTCACAAGATTTTTGACTCACAAAAAAATCTAGACACACACCCTACAAGAATCACACTTGCAGACCTGAAATCACATTAGGCAAACCAACCAGAGGCACAAGAACATCCAAACCTGATGGTGGTTGTCCCTAGCCAACCATACATGTGTTCTTCAAGCTACTCACAAGCCGAAATGCCTCCAAGATCAACCAAGATCTTCAAAACATGAGTTCCAGTTGTGTATTGCAGAGAGAGCTTCCCATAGATGAATGACAAAGTTTCATGCTCAAAAACTCAGATTCGCACCTCTGCTCGCGAAAACACAACTTATATAGTATGATTTAAGTGAAAACAGTCAATTGAATTTTTCGTACAGTCAACTGATTTCACCTTACTTAATTGAAATCAGTCGATTGAAAAATAATTCAACTGACTGAATGCATTCATACCAGAAACTATATACAACAAGCCTATTAACCTATTAAAACCCATTTTAACAGATTAAAAGAGACACACTACGACACACAAGACATCTAACTTATGTTATGTAGCCTACTAACAAGATATAACACTAACACATTACATTTAACATATTATATACATATTTAACACACTAAAACTTAATCTTCAAGAGGATCTTCATCAAACACTTAAGATTTTCATGCACATGACTTTATCAATTCTTTGCTTCAAGCTTGCTTGTGCCAACAATCTCCCCTTGAATTGATGAAGCCAACATTCTCGAGTTGAATTGATGAGCTAAGATCTACAGAGAAACCTGAAAAAAATTTTGCATACAAGATACCAATACATACATATCACATATGCATATGCTCCCCCTATCATTAATAATATGATTTAACTTCAAAGTTTAGATTAAGTTTGCAGTATTATATGATTCCAATAGATTTATTCTAGGTTTTCCAAAACAAACACACTTTTGCTTATTTTAAATCATTTTTTCTCCCTTTGGATTCATCAAATGAAAGTAAATGCATAGATCAATTTGTAAAGATGAAAATTTTCATTAAAATAGTAACATAGGGCTGTATCAAAGCAAATGATACGCAATACAAACACACCAGAATAGAAACAGAAATGACAAATACATCATGAAACTAAAAACTGATATAATCAGTCGACTGAAATGAGAAAATAGCCAATTAAAATATTGGAACAGACAGACAACAGGCACACAAAATGTAGCACAAAAATGCAATGCATGACCTATAAGCCATCCCCTTCACTCATTCCTAGGGTTGTCTTTGTTGTAGACATTGGAGAGGAGGTCATGAACGTTATGGAATTGGTCATCCAAGTCTTGGAACCTTGTTGTGTAGTATGCATGATGTGCATTTTGAGCCATGTTGAGGTCTTGAAGCTGGTTGAGAACCATTCTCTCAAATTGGGAGTTTGCAGGTCCAATATTCTCAAGAGGGTTGTACAACTCAATTGTCATAGGTTGTGGTTCATCTTCCTCTTGGTTTCCTCCACTAGTTCCCACTTCATGATCATTTGCTCCAACTTCAATATTTGCACCTTGACCTCCTTCAACCAGCTAAGTATTTCCTACCTTGGTGAATCCCATCTTGTGTATATTTAGTGTAGAAACATGATTTAGAAGTCCAGTGGACTCCTCAAGCTCTCCTTCCACATCTTCACTGTAACATCCCGACTGGATATTACGGGTTTAAATAATAAAATAAAATAAGAAAATAAAATCACATTTATTTTAAATCTATTTCCCAAAAATTCGAGAAATTTCAAATAATTTATTTCATAATAAAAAAATAACTCTAAGTTCAAATCTTCTCAAAATTCAATAAAATACCGAAACAGTCTCATTATAGATTACATCTTTATTCCAAAACCATAAATGATAAAACTCTATAATTTTTTTGCCGTAAGTTTTCCCCGCTCCGCTGCTAAGCCTCACCAGATCCACTTGCAACATCATCTGCTCCCGTGTACCGCGTACACGATTATCGCCAAACACAAGCAGATAGAGTGAGCTAACAAGATAAACATATATATATATATATATATATGGCACAAATATACAAATCACACAATCACACCAAAGGAATTCCATCCTTTGATATCACATCACATGGCCACCACCATGTTATTCATGTTCTACATCTTCTTGTGAGTATCTCTAGGTGTCTTGCTGCCATACCTATCGGCCACAACCGATAGAGCACATGCGGGAAACCATGCTACGGATCACACACCGCAACGCCAAGTGGAGTTCCCAAATACGAACAGAGGTTGTAACGTCCTAAGACTACCAAACTCGTCACTTAATTGCTGAGGAGGGCAATCTATCTATACTCATCTATATTGGCCACAACCAGCACACTCACACCAGCAACACTCGCGAACCCGAGCTCAACTTAAAGATTCCTCGTGTTCATTTGCCATCCCAAGCTCAACTCGAGGGATGCCATTCCGAGCTCAACTCGAGGAATGCCACGTGCTTAACCCCTATCCCGAGCTTAACTCAAGGGATACATTCCAAGCTCAACTCAAGGAACACCAGCAAGTCGACCTTTAAGATATCCTAGAAGCCTTGTAGATCACGCACATCATAGCTAGTATAACACCAATCTGCTGCAGCAAAATCGCTTGATGGGGGACACATACCGCCTGGCGCTGCAGCTTCCAGATCACCTATCAGGGGACACGTACCGCCTAGCGCTGCCGCTTCCAAGCGCTAAGTGCCTTAGTCTTTACTGCCACTGCAACTATCGCCTGATGGGACTTCCTCTGCTATCAGGCGCCTCGCGCCTTAGTATTCACTAAACTGTAGACTCCGCCTGGCGCACCCCTCCTTACCGCTAGGCACCACCGTGATCCAGAACCCCCTATTTCTACGTTGTCGCTTGGCGGGTCGATCACCACCGACAGTCGCTACATTTGTACTTGCATAGTACTGGTTTTAGTTCAGGTTCAAGCACACTTCACACCGATTGCTTTCATTTGCTCTCATTCTAGAGTACCCCTAATGAAAAGCATTGCCATATGTAATGTTCCAGGCCTTATAGCACCTCACATGTGCATTCATCCCCTAGTCATATAGACCATCCCAAGCATGCTCAAACAAAATATAAGCAACAACACTTTGACAATTTTAAGTACATGATCTTATACACCACTGCAATTTAATATTGACACCCATGCCTTCACCAAACCAATTCTCCACATGTGACTAACAAATTGATAGATACTTACCACATAACCCAATCATGCTTCATTAGAAGTTAGTTGAACTTATCAAGAGCTTATTCGTGTATTTTACAAACTCCAAAATCATCAATATTAAGTAATGTATATCTCTAGCTACTGACCTCCAAATTCAATCTCTACCATTCAAAGTGAAGAACCACATGTTATGGACCACTTGTCAAAATTTCACCTAAATCGGACAGTTAACGAACCGGGAAATGCAGTTTTATGAAAACTGCGCAAACTAGAAAAATGGTGGCGCCATGGCTTAGAAGTGAGGAGGTGGCGCCTGGCGAGACTAAACTACCGCCCGACAGTTCCTGTTGCACGAAAAGTACAAAAAACAGTGTTTTTCGTGAACAGAACACCACACACCTCTCTGGTATGGCGCTTGGCGGCCAATTGGGTGCCGCCAGGCGGTTCTTGCTTTTCCAGGAACCCAGAAATCCTCCCCTTGCACCTACGAAGCCCCAACACTCCTTGGTCTTCCTCCATTGCAAATTTCACCAAATCCTCACTCGAATTCATTTACAGTTATAAGGATTCTCATCCTAAACCCATTCATTCGCTCTTTCCAGTACAATTGAACCATCAATTTGCTTAGGACATTAAGAACCCAATTTCCAACCTTAACATCATCTTCCCACTGTTCCATTAAATTTAGCTCGCAATCACTCAAAACCCAATGATATTTAATATTAAATCCTCACTAAATGATTCAGGCTAACTTTCTCTTCGATCAGAATCATCTCAAATTACGCAAAACACCTAAATCGTGCCAAAAGTGGTTTGTATCGCCTGGTGGTTGTTCATCACCGCCAGGCAGTTCAACAAAAACCCAAAAAATCTAGGTTGTAGCCATGTGTCGCCTAGCGGCCAGGGGTGTGCCGCCAGGCGGTTCCTCTTCAGGGACCCAAAAATAAGCACAAACTGATGCATCGCCTGGCAGTGGTTCATCACCCGCCAAGCGGTTTCTGGAAAAATTCCAGAAACACGAATTTCAATGTAAGCAAAGGGAGATCATACACGTACATGATATAATACATACTGATATGCATAAAAATATAAATAGACGTGGTTCAGCTCTCCTAACCTGGTTTCCTTAGCTTATTTTTGGACTTGTTGTGAGTTCCCTCTTGATCACCAATGATGTTCCTTTGACTCTATCTCAATGCAGCTCCTTACTTCCCTCAATTCTCACCTTACACTCTAAATTTTCGTATACCTAAGGCTATGCAACAATAACAGTCCCTAAACCACTCTTTCTTTCTCTTGATTGGCCACTAATTGTGGTCTTAATGAGACGTAAATGGTATTAAACGAAAATACCATTAAACTTGAGTTTAATTGCCATTCATTGGAAATTCTATGATGGTTTTCCAGCCCCCTTGGCTGCTAGGGTTTACTTGCCCTTTCACCTTCATGCCAAAGGAAATTTTGACAAAAAGAAAGTTTAATTTGGGTTCATCAAGGTTCAAACCCATACCATGCCAAATGTCAAATCAATGCATAATCATTCAACCAATTCATGTTTCGTGATAATTTATATAATTCTTTGATTATATTATCACTCATCATGATCCAGCACAAATTTAAAATAATAATAAATTAAATAGCACATAAATGACATACATAAGACTTGAACCCAAGTTCCCTCACATAAACAAGTACTCTCAACCATTTGAGCAAGTACTTTTCCACGTCATTGCAATCCACATTAAATGTCTTAAAAGCTCCTACTACCCGCATTTATTAAATAATTATTTAATTAATTATTTAAATTTCTCGGGTCTTACACACACCAGAATGCTCAATGAACTTGAAGATGAGCACCACATATGGAAGCTTGAAATCTGTGAGCCTTTTTGCCTTCATCATGTGAATGGTGTATGTCCAGTCCACCATCACACCATTTTAGATACAATACATTACCACAAGATCACCTTCATTCAAGGTAGCATGATTGCTCCCCCTAGGCATGATGATCTTGGTCACCACCATCGCTAGCAACCTTTCCTCCACACGAAGTCTTCCCACATAGAAATTTCTAGCTTGCTCATCTTGATTTCACATACATTGGTTGAAGTATTGCACTTTGTTGAACTCATCCACTGCACTAGTTTCACCTTTGCGTACTTGCACACCTTTTTGCCTTAGGCCAGCCACATCCTTCCATGTTTGCCTTGTGATTTCCATATCCACACCTTTGACACTTGATTTGAGAATGCCATTGCTAAACTTGAGGTTGGCATAGAAAACCTTCACCAAATCCGGATACACCTTACCTGAAAGCTCAAGGAAAGTCTTCAATTTTTGAGCTTTGAGATATTGCTCAAGGTTGCCAAAGTTTTTTGCCCTTAGCCATGACATACGAATCACCTTGGGAAGGATGATTTGCTTCCTACTGATCTCAATAAAAAACGTTTGAATTCTGTCCTCATGACCTTCAAACCATATCTCAAGCCTTCCTTGATTCATGGCATTTGGAGAGGATGAAGTAGGTGAGGTAGAGCCTTCATCATTTGAGGGGGCTGTTCAGGATATTCTAGACATGGTGAAATGTAGGTTTGGCTCTTACTAGCAAATGAGGATGTCAATGCATGATGCTTATGCAAGTATTTATAGAATCAACATGTTAATTTTCAAAATCAGTCAATTAAATTGTGCAGATTTTCTGGTTTCAATGCAATACAGAAAATCACAACAATTAAATGTGAGGGAATCTATATCAGAGATGCAGTGATGTGTTTCCCATGTGTTTTATGAACAATCCACTCACAAATAGTTCACATCTAATGCATGCTCATAGGAAATCATGTAATCAAAGCACTTTATAGTCAATAAAATCTAAAAAGTCGATTTTAGCTGATGTAATAGTTGTTATATGCTACTGCTACAGTCCAAAAATAGTCATGTGATGCATACTTTGACTGGGTCAATCAATTAAAATCAATTCAAGCAATTCCATATCAGCATAAGTGATTTTAACACATAAAAATACAAAGTTAGTTGACTAAAACTATACCAGAAAACTGATTTTTGGTGTAGTGGCAGTTTTAAGTGAAATCTATATGTTAAATTTGCAGTTTTAATTGACTAAAATTTTAGATTTCACGAAATTCACACCAGACCAATTTAAATCAAATATATGTGTTATTTTGTGAGATTTAACAGATTGAAACAGTTATGGAACACAAATTATGCAGATTTTGACATTTTAAATGAAATCTATATGTTGAAATTGCAAATTTAGCTGACTGAAATTCTGGCAGTTTTCAAATTATGTAGATTTTTGTCATTTTAAGTGCAACACACACATGATCTAATAAGATTAACAAGCCAAACAGATATCAACATATATTCTTCATGTCAAGAATACCTAATTCAGTTCTAAGCTTATTAAATCTATCACGTGCAAGTGGTTTGGTGAATAAATCTGCCAAATGATTTTCAGTTTTCACAAACATGATTTCAACATCACCTTTTTGAATATGATCTCTTATGAAATGATGCCTGATTTCAATGTGTTTAGTTTTAGAATGCTGAATTGGATTCTTAGTTAGATTGATTGCACTTGTATTATCACAATAAAGAGGTAC
>Ga0099822_1007171_pt1 | contig 14440 bp, 9 predicted proteins | sample CowpeawhiteBW_FD_76839 | JGI IMG/M metagenome (GOLD analysis project Ga0099822, IMG submission 76839) | Root nodule microbial communities of legume samples collected from California USA - Cow pea white BW | ecosystem: Host-associated > Plants > Roots > Nodule | place: USA: California | collected...
ATATATATAATATATATATTTTTTATATATAAAAATATATTTTCTTTTTTTATCTCTTAAAAAAAATATATATATATATATATATATATATATATATATATATATATATATATAAGTTAAAACATATAATTAATAATTGAGTCATAAATGTTAATAAATATTTTACTCAAAGTACATGGTTCAATTTATAATTTATATTAGATGTTGTAAATAAAACCCTTGGACAATTTACATCATAAACTACATATATAACTAATTTACCAGGATCTATTTTAGTGAAATGCATTAGAAATGATGCCATCCATAAATAAATAATTTCATTAATGTCTCAAGGAATATTGAAAATTTTACATTAATTTCAATTTACACTATATAAAAGGCAAATACCACCTTAAAACTTTCAGTATAAAATTACAATAGTTGAATAATAATATAATATTAAAAGAAATATATGTTAGGGTTTTTTATGTTAATTTATGTTATGAAATGATCCATCATTTTTTATTATGCTAAGGGCAACAATTCATGGTGGATTCTAGTCCAAGTTCATTAGGGGCTTTCAACATTTTAATGGTGTTGGTGATAGGGTCCAATCTAACACTTTTTGTGATATTTACCCACCAAAAGGTATTCAATTTTTTTGTAATCACATGACTATGAAATTAAATATATGGCTTCACTTTCTTCTGTGTAAAGACATCACGGATTGCATCAAAATTAAACTAGGTGTTGTCGTTTGGAAATTTGAATTTATGAAAAGGCAAATATGCTTGTATTATATATATGGCTATCATTTCGACCTCTTTGATTTCTTCTGTAATGTTCATGGAAGATGAGTCATGATGACAATTCCATGTTTGGAAGATACATTGATTTGCATGGCGATTGATCTAGAGTATCTCCAGAAAAGTATTGCTAATTAATAAAATCCATGATTTGTATTTTTTTAGATGTTTAAGTTGGTTTTTGAGACTCATCAAGATCAAAATATACTTTTATAATAAAAACATTTATAGTGATATTTAAAAATCATCAAGGAACTAAATTTTTACATTTATGAAATATGAGCATAATTCTTATCAGCGGAGACCGATTTTTATGCAATGTGTTGTATCTTTTTTCTGTCTTGTTATAAAAATAATTGGTTTAGTAGTGCTGAAAAAAGTAATGTTATTTTACATTATTATTATTATTATTATTATTATCATTAAATTTTGTATAGTGAAATAAATAATTTATTTTTATTTTACATTTTTATTATTTTGTATAGTGAAATAAATAATTTATTTTTATTTTACATTATTATTATTATTATTATTATTATCATTAAATTTTGTATAGTGAAATAAAAAATTTATTTTTATTTTACATTTTTCCTAGAATTTATTTTTCTCAATGTAATGACGTTTCTATTATTCATTATTAAAACTTTTAAATATGAGTTTTTAAATGTTTATTATTAACACTATTTTTTTATCATTTTTCATGAAGTTATATAAAACAAAACAAAAATTAATTAAGTTTCTCTCATATACTAACTAAAATCAATTTGTATATTCAATTTCTTTTCATAAAATCTTTCAAGAAAGTTTTTCAAAAAAAAAAAAATTAGACTGTCGTCTTTTTGGAAATATGATTTTCGGACAACCACACGTTAAATATGTGAACGTGTTCTCTTGTACATGGAAAAATGGTTCATGAACTTGTGAACAAACATGCAAGTATGCGAATGATTTTAGTTTAAAAAATTTCATATTTCATTTTTTATTTTATTATTTTACGATATGCATGCATATTTTTTTTCTTACTTATTTCTTTACAATTAAAATGGTAAGAACCTAGAAGATGGTAGTTTAGGATTGATAGTGTAACACTCCATTTAAATATTAACATAATCAAATAGAATATTACATAGGATAACATAAAGGACCAATTTGCGGAATATCAAGTCACTCTTCACAAATATCCAAGGTACTTTTGATTCAAACGCTCTATCTACGAGATAGAATTAGAGAAAGAGGAAAAAATCGAGGATTTCACATAATACTTTTGATCGAAAAATCGATCTGATTTTTTTTGTACTTTTCGCTCAATGATGAAATGGGTCAGATTTGACAGGACCAAACCTTGTGGGAGTTAACGAATGATGAAAGAAAAGAAAAAAAAGAAAGTAAATAAAAATGTAGTAGAAGAGTCCTCATTCCAAACGAAAAAATGAAAACTTGATTGAAAAGGATCTTTCTGATTATTGAAGAATGGGGCAAACGGATTGATCGTGAAAGATTTCTTGTTCTTATTAGAAGATCGTGATTGGATCCACATATGTTTGGTAAAAAGAAAGAAAAAATCATCTTCTTTGAGAATAATAAAAAGGAAAGTGTTCAATTGGAACATGAAAACGTGACTAAATTGGTCCTAGTTACTCTTCAGAACGGAATAGAAGAAGAGGAGAGATTCTCGAACCGAACTAGGAAACAGATCCAATGACTTCAAAAAAAATTGAACAAGAAGCCATATGAAGTGAAAATCTCATGTACGGTTCTATAGAGTGGCAGTAAGGATGACTTATCTGTAAACTTTTCCACTATTACACCCAAAAAACCAAACTCTACCTTAAAAATTAAATACTAGAGCACATCACGATGCCAATAACTAGACAGAGAAAAATAGTTTGAAAGTGTTTAAAATAAATACTTAGAGAGCAAATAATACATGGGTCATAACCCTAAAGTAAACTCTGAAAAGCGGGATCTGTCCCAACACAGACTAAGCAGCGGAACCTCCATCACCCTGATGACCACGGGGAGTTCTCGCATCTGCTCACATCAATAAATTGATGATCATCGCAAAAAGAGAAAATCACACACATAAAAATCAAACAAACAAAGGGTAAGCTAGAGCAGAAAAATGGTTTAAGATACAGTTACATATAATTTCATAGTCCAAGAGGCTCATGTCCACCAATCATGTTATGACTTGCAAACAATACATTAAGACTCACGACATGTCTACCGAGTTGCTCTACCGAGCTAATTGTTACAGTGTTTCTTTCCCCCACATACAAGGTTAGCCCTTAAAGTGTTCAGGCCTCCTGCTACTCTCACCACTCGAGTCAATACGCTCTATGTGAGACTAGATGACTCTTTAGAGTGTCAGGATGCAATCCTTACCTTGAATCCTTACTAAATTATATAAATGGGGCACCACCATGAACTCCCACTAACAGGGGTCATGAAATTACGTCCCGACCAACTGAGGCACCACCTTGAGGTCTCACCTAGAGGTTTATGGAATTACGTCCTAACCAATGAGGCACCACCACGAAACTATCGTGGAATTACATCCTAACCCAACCAAAACCATGATTCCAACCATCAATGTAACGTTATTGTTCATACCAAATTCATGTCCACATATATAACCAACAATTCATGTATATTCCATACCAAGATCATGCCAAACTCATCATTCGCCACCCATAAACCATCATTACTCATGCATGTTCACTCATCTCATGCTTTAACATAGCAATCCAACTTAACATGACATTATGCAAACGATTTTGGGATTTTAGAAATAAAATTGCAGCTTGTGTAAATCTCCAAAAATTATTTATATTCAAATTAAACATGATTGAATCAAGAACCAAATGAAACAACAACCTACTAAATTGAATTATTATAAAGGAAGTTGTACACCAAACAAGCAACAAAGGTCAATGCTGTCAACAACCAAACTACAATGATCTTGCGAGAAAAACTGCTCTCACTATAGAGCTTCGATTAAAGATCCAACTGGTCAAAGTCAAAAACTATGTGTTAAGGATCAATTGTTAAACTATCAGCTCGATCCAACGGTTAACGAAGTAGTAACTTTCATTTTACGAAACGTGTGCAGTGTTGTCAACAACCAAACTATAGTGACCTTGCGATAAAAACTGCTCTCACTTTAGAACTCCGATTAAAGATCCGACCGGTCAAAGTCAAGAATTTTGTGTTAAGGATCAGCTGTTAAAATTTCAGCTGGATCCAACGGTTAACACATTAGGAATCTTCATTTTACGAAAAGTGTGCAATGTAGAAAAAGAGTAGCGCCACATCAATCAAACATATTCGCACACCAAACATTTGTATTCGACCAACAACCTCATTCAAGAATCACAGCCATACAAATAGACCAAAAATCCCTAAGCTTCCCTTACTTGGAAAAAGCTAACAGAATATCCTAACACCTAAGCAAGTGAGTGCTACCGACCATGGAGCAGATTCACGATCTGTAAAATGGTGGAATAGATTCAAAATGGGTTACCATGGTGAATCATATAATGGTCTTACGCTAATATGGATAGTGCCAACAAGCTAAACGTTCTCACGGATACAACATGTGCGTTATTCCACCTTCTTGGTCTTACAATATAGTTAAGAGGATGGTCGAGAATAGAGTGTGAGGCTTGTGAATTTTTGAATACCCAACTAATTATGTACGTCAATCTAGGGTATCTATATCACCACCCTCCATTCTACTAGGTCTACCAGACCTTTCTCTGGACTTTATACCTAGTGTATCTCTGTACAATCCATATAATCCATTTTATTCTTTATTTCTATAATTTAATTTATAATCGTCCTTTCACATTATCATTATAATTCTTGAGTCTTTTACAAAATTTTGGCAGCATAACAATTGCGTTTCTATTTTTTCATAATTATCAAAATAGTCAAAACAACCAAATTAAAAAGAGTTAAAAATCAACAACCAAGCATAAATCATTCTTTTACAATAACTTTACAGAAAATTAATTAAAACAGTAAACATAATTAAAAAAATAATTTTTGTATAAAATTTTACAAGTAAAATAGCAAACTTGTTTTATTTATAACTTTTTGTTTAAAACTTCAAATAAGATGATTCTTGAACCTAACTTAAGGTTTTCATAAGCAAGGAGTCCATTTTTCAACTCAAAATTTCAAGATAATGTATGAAAATTTCAAAATCAAGAAGATAGATTATATACTTAAAGAAAACTTGCTAACATAAAGACTTAGAGATTTGAGATAGAACCCCCTTACCTTGGAGATGCAAATTATACTCTAAGAAGAAAATGAAGACTTCAAGGTTCTGGATTCCCTCTCCTACTTCAATTTTCTTACAAGAGTTTAGACCTCTCCTTCTCTATTGTTTTTGATTTTGTGAAGATGTGTGAAATGAAGTCCTATTTATAGGAAAAATCTTGGACAAAGGGATAAGGATGAATTGATGGTAGATTTATAAGATTACTTAGTGAGGATAAGTTTATTTTGACCATATAGAGAAGCTTGGTCGAAATTCCCATTGTAGGAAACTTCATGGTAGTTGCAAGGAGACTTGTTGACTTTCTAAAAGACTTGTTTTTACTCCAAAGTGTAAAATTCATATCTCTTGCCACACACCTCCATTTCTAAATTGCATCGGTGAAACTAAAACCCTATGTCTCTAGAACATCTCGAACCAATTTGAGCTCAATCTAACAGTTAATGAATTTGGAATCAATTTTTTTTTAAAATAACGCAAAACATAACGTAAGTGATGCTAGTTCAAACTGCAAAAATTATTTCTCTAACCACAAACCTTTAAATCCAAATCCAAACGGTCAAACTTAAGTTCTATGTCTTAATAAGTATGCATAAAAAAATCATTATGATACAAAGGTTAACGAAGCGAGAATGAAATATTTACCAAGGTAATTCAGAATTGGACAATAGGTGGAGACCTAACTTGTATACACCTCGCCCTTGGAGGTGTATACCAAGGTAACTTGTATACCAAGGTTAACGAAGCGAGAATGAAATATTTACTACTCCTTGTATACACCTTGAATTTAAAATCCCACCAGTCATATTAAAGAACTATTTTTTAAGAATGCTATGTAAAGTTTTCAGCCTAATCCAACAGTTAATAAAGCCTTAATCACAATTTTACTTAGGCAACTCCAAAATAATAAGTAGTTAGCACAAAAAAAAAATCATCATTTACATTGTACAAAGCCCTTTGTCAATTTAATTATGAAATCATAAAATTACTTCATTCTACATATTTAAACACGAAAGTTAAATATAATTAATATAAAATAGAAGGTCTAAATGCCTTTGTTGTGTCGCTTCCGCTGCTAAATTGGCAGACTCAATCTGTTGCAAGGCTAGGTTGTGCTGATTCACCATATTAGCATTTTGTTATACATGGTTGATATCATTGCTTCTATAGCACCTATTAGATGAGGATTATTTGAGGTCGGAGGGGGAGGATGTGGCCTTGGTGCCATAACTCTATTCATACCGAGAAAAGAAACCATCAGTCAAACTTAAGGATACCGTTTTGACCATTAAAAGTGTCACATAGAACACCCAACAAAAACTAAGTAGGCTCACAACTACAGATCCTAAAGGAACTACTACTCTGATACCAAAATGTAACATCCCATTTAATAGTTATAAACTATTAAACACAATATTATAAAGTGATATGGCAAAACAGATAGTAAACTACGAACATTAAAATATTAGTACAATTATCCCAAAATAACCATAGCAAATATTAAAATATATACAAAAGTTTTATGTTGAGATAAAAAGGGTCACTATCTCTAAACAGACAAAACTACTTTATCTTATACTATGATCTACTAGAATGTATCACGACTCCCAAGAAGAGGAGTATGCTCACCTGCACTCCCCTCTACTCACACAATTAAGTGATCATTGCAAAAGAGATAACAAGATACAATAGCATAAACAACACAGGGTAAGCTAATGTAGACAATGAATCATATTATAATTGAAAACAAGAACATACACGTCATACCAATACACAACAAACCTAATAATTTATCTATATAAACAGAGAACACTGACTCAACTATCCGGATACATGCATCTAACATCGAATCCACTGGTGGTTTGCACCTGCTAATGGTTCCCAAACTCTGTAGAGTTTGGCCTTAAGGGGTTATTACCCAACCATCAATAAGGTAAATCCCCTTCACGCCTAGGACTTGATCTAGTCTTGTGGCTAGGATCTCCTTCATCTCTTCACCACATAATCTACTCTCTTTTATTTAAGCTTGAGTAATTATTAAAGAAAAGATACCAATCCGATAATAAATCCTTATGTTGATGCGTACACTAAAATTTCACATAGAATTTCTCCTTGGAATTCTTTACATAATAACATAATTCATACTCATACCCAACTACTTCGTCCATATCATGGTAATAAAGGATATAGAATTCAAATTAATCATACTCAATCCTTTCACACAAATTAGAACAACAAACAGTAAAAACAGGGCAACTAGTGCTTAGCGTCAGGTTCCAATGCTGAGCGTCATTTGCCTCACATTATTCAGCGCTTAGGGCCAACTCCCACTGCTTAGCGTCCATAAAATAAATCTCTTCCAGACCTATAGTGTTCCTAGCGCTAAGGGACCACTCAGCCAACCCTCGGCGTTAAACGTCTCGCATTTGCGCTCAACAATGGTGCTTAACGCTAATTACCTCGCATTTTCCAATGCTCAACGCTAATTCTACCGGTTAGCGTCACACCATAAAACAACAATTCTGGGCTTTTTTTTAGAATTCTAATATCTATTTTCATGACTCTAAGTGGTATTGTTATTGTAGACACTTGTTCAAAATAGTGGTTGGTAATATTAATTAGGGTCATGACTCAGGAATTTATCCTCTTCAATTACCTCAAAATTCAAGTAATGCAATCAAATTTCAATTCAAGCATAAACATCAGTAATTCACCAAATTACAACACACATTTTAGCAATTCTAATTACATCACAATTAGATAAGATACATTCTTCCAATCTAACAATTATTAGCTTCCTTTACCTGATCAATAAATCCCAGCTTCCAACAACAACACAAACCCCTTTTACGCTATTGAACGCGTAGTTCAATTTTAGAAATAACTCAAACAAGATCAGGGTACACCATGAGAACCACTAATTAGAGAAAATTCACAAGGTAACCCCATAATCTACAAATGATCCATCACTGGTCACATGAAAAGAGGAGAAGAATTGTCTGAGAATTGAGTAGAATATCAACTTACTCAATCGAGGAAATTGATTGGACGAACTTAGAGATTTCTCAGCAGGGATCACCCTAGCAGCCTTTGATCGCCAAACATATGAGAATACATTGAGAAAAAGTAAAGAGAAGAGAGAGAGGTCCTAGAAAAGTGTTTCTAGAGAGATAGAGTGTTTTTAAGTAACGAGATCCTTTTATGAAATTTCTATTTATATTTATGAGTTTATTCATTAAAATAATAATAAGATCTCATTATTTTAAAACAAGATTTTCTAGGTTCTCACATGAAGTACTTTTTCCAAAAATTCTACTATTGTACGCTTCTCAATTTGGTCTAATCCACATGAATAAATGTCCGACTAAAGATGTATTTAATAGTTTAATTAAAGTTTTATTATAAGTTAAAGTTAAAGTTAATTTGTTCCTCTGCTTGCCTAATGGGAGTGGGTAAAAAATTCAATTTTCTTTATCCAATCCACTTTTGTTCCAATCCAATTAATTTAAGATCCATTTTATTAAATGTGTAATCTATTTTAAATCAATTTTATTGAATGTGGATTTCAATTTGATCTACATTTTATATATTGTTTCGATTGAATATCCATTCTCTAAATTCCGAATTCAACCGAGTCAACTGCGACCAAAATTTGGTCAAATTTGGCCTTGGCCGAAATTTTGGCATATTTAGTTGAGTTGTAATGTAGGATCATCTCGAATTTGGAGATGAAATTTGCCTCGAATGAAAATGAGTATAAACCCCAGAACGAAAATGGGAGAAAATGGAGGACGTCAATTGGGGGTTTTGCGAAACGGGTTGAAATCACGCCACTTGGAGGAGGTTCCAAGATAAGTGAGGAAGATCTGCCACTTTGAATCGAATATTCAAAGATAAGGACCGGTTGTTCGAAGGAGAACCTCCAGACTTGAGATAAAAACTCACTGTTTCATAATACTCAAATCTCAATACAAAATGTTTCACAAGGGCTTATATATTATGGGCCAAAACACCAAAAAGCCCAACACGACTAAAAGGTTCGATAAGGCCCAAACAAAAACATTACAAAAATTACCAAAAGATTTCCTATTCAATGATCTGAAGCTAATCCGAGATCTTTTTGAAGGTCCTAGACATGATTCCATCAACTGCTCCAAAATGCCTGTGATGACCCTAACCATGCCTCCATCGAGTTGGCCCTGATTAAAATTTGGCCTAACATAGTCGAGTCGACCTTAATCAAAATTTGGCCGAGTCGATCTCGGCAGAAATTCGACCTACTTGACCCTGGTCGAATCAAACCTGGCCTAAATTTCGACCCAAATTTGGGCGAATCCCCCTTTATGAAATTTTGCGTATACGATCGAGTCGACTAAGATCAAAATTTGGTCGTATTCGGTCGAGTATGTCGTACTAAAAGTTCGATCAAATTCAGTATAGTCGGTCCCAACCAAAATTTGGCGGAGCCAACACTGGCCCAAATTTGGTCGTTTTTGGTAAAGTTGAGCTTAGGTAAAATTTGGCCTTATTTAGTCAAATCGGCTTCTACTAAAATTAGGTCGTATTCTGCCAAGTTTTCACCGGTCATAATTCGTCCGAATTCAGTCGAGTCAACCCCGACCAAAATTTGGCTGAGTCAACTCTAGCCCAAATTTGGCGGATTCAGCCCTAACTTAAATTTGGTTGTATTCGGCTTAGTCGACCCCGAATGAAATTTAGCTGTATTCTATCAAATTTGGCAGTGTCGGTCACGATCGAAATTGGGACATATTTGGTGATGTTGACCTCAACTGAAATTTGGTTGTATTAAGCCAAGTCAGTCGTGACCAAAATTCAGCTAAGTCGACCCAATGAATATTCGGCCAAGTCAGCCTCAACCGAAATTCTACTAAATTCGATTGTGTTAGCTCCAATGACACAAGTTTTCAAAAAATCAATTCAAATTTCTTTTATAAAAAGAGGATTCTGGATTTTGAACTTGATCCAAATATTTGGATTTGGATTTAAAAAAAAATTCAAACTAGTTTTGCAAATAAAATGGATTTGGATCCAAAATTTACTCCAATTATTTATATCTAAAATGGATCTGGATTGAATCTTTGAAAATCCAATCCATGATCACCCTTGGTGCCTAACCCACTTTTCAAAAAGGTTTTGGTTAGACCTAATCCATGGACAATGGATCAATTTGGCACCTCTAATTAATGAGCACGCCATTGCAAAGTCGATAAATAAGATCAAATTATTTACTACATTATGCATATTGTTGGGTTCTAGGACTTTCTTCATAACAGTCATGATTTATCTACATGCAAACTAAGTCCAAATGATGAAAATGATATTTTGAAAGTTAAAATCGTTTACTTTATACATTATTTTGTCCTATATGCTCTTTTTGGTTTTGTATGGTGATTTTCCTTCAATTCATTTAAAATTTCAGGCCTCAATATGTACAAATTGAAGAAATTGTTCAAAACGTAACAAATATTTTGGGTCCCAAAATTTGTAGTCTTCCAAAGGATGAACTAGTTGGGATAAAGAGTCGACTTGAAATATTAGCAAATATTCTGTCTTGAATTAGTTAATGATGTTCAAGTTGTTGGAATAAGTGGGATGGGTGGCATAGGAAAGACAACTCTTGCTCGTGCTTTATACGAAAGAATTTATCATTAATATGATTATAATTGTTTTATTGATGATGTAAGCAAAATATATCGAGATTCAAGTTCATTAGGTGTACAAAAGTAGTTAATTGCTCAGTCTCTAAATGAGAAAAATTTAGAGAATTCGAATTCTTTTAAGGGAACATGTTTGGTGTGGTCTAGGATGCACAATTCTAGGGCAGTTGTAATTCTTGACAATGTTGATGAAGTTGAACAACTAAGGATGTTTACAAGGAACAGAGACAGTTTGTTGTATGAATGCTTAGGTGGAGGGAGCATAATCATCGTAGTTTCTATAGATGACATTTATCAAGTCCATCCGTTGAATAATGAAAATGATATGCAATTGTTTTGTAAAAATGCTTTCAAAGTTAATTATATTTTGAGTGATAATAAAAAGTTGGCTTATGATGTACTATCTCATGCTCAAGGTCATCCTTTGGCAATTAAAGTTATTGGGTCATCTTTGTTTGGAAGAAATGTGTCACAATGGAAAAGTGTATTGGCTAGACAAAAAGAAAATTAAAGTAAAAATATTATGGATGTTTTGCGTATAATTTTTTATCAGCTTGATGAAGGAGACAAAGAAATATTTTTGGATATTGCATGTGTTTTATCCAATTTTGATAAGAAGTATACGGATGAAGTTCTAAACTTTTGTGGATTTGATCCTTAATATAGTCTACAAGTTCTACTTGACAAATCACTAATAAGAAATCCTAGTGACTTTATTTATATGCATAACTTGTTGAAGGACTTGGGCAATGTATTGTCAAAGAAGAATAACCTAAGGAACCCTAAAGAGGAGTAGGTTGTGCGATTACCAAGATTTCCGCAAAGCAATGTTGAACAATCAGGTAAAATTAATAGATTCAATTAAAATTTTACGTTGCCATTTTTTTAGAATATGAAAATCCTTCGAAAAATAAAACAATTTTATTCTTTGCCCGTAAACAACTGAAATTCTTGAAGTCATGGCTGTTATTTCATGTGGAAATTCTAAAAGTGTGATGGTAGATGGCCTATCGAAAATTAGACATCTTAAATTACTTAAACTTGAGAATGTGAACTTTTCAGGAAGTCTCAATCATCTTTCGAATGAACTAGGATATCTTACTTGGAAGAATTATCCTTTTCAGTGTCTGCCTCAAATTTTTTAGCTAGAAAAACTAGTTGAAGGGATAGAGCTTCGGAAACTCAGTCCATCGATTGATCTTCTAAGGAAACTTAATGTTTTGAATTTGAAATACTCTAAAAACTTAGTAAGCTTACCCAATAACATATTTGGCCTAAATTCTCTTGAATATCTAAGTGTCTCTGGTTGTTCCAAACTTTTTAATAATGAGTTATTAGATGAAACAAGGAACACACAACATTTCAAGAAGCTTGGTTTAGATTTGTTGTATTCTAGAGCACAAAGAGAGTCAGTTAGTTGTTTGTTGCCCTTCTCTCCTACTCTCCCTTGTTTGTGTATACTTGATTTAAGATTTTGTAACTTTAGTTCAAATCGATGATGCCATTGGAAAGTTAAGTTGCTTAGAAAGGATAAATTTAAAGGGAAACAATTTTGTTACATTACCTAACCTTAAGGACATTTTCAGACTGAAATATTTAAACTTACAACGATTAAAATACTTGCATGACCTCCTTTCACAATCTCATTTGCCCTTAAAACTTTATAGACTTTCGTTTCAATATTTTGAATCCTTCCTTAATCATATAATAGAGGAAGATGAACGTTTGGCAAGATTAATCATTTTCAACTGCCCAAAAATAATTGAGCGAACATTGCATGAGTTTGTCTGTTTGTGTTTCATGGATGCTACAAATTGTTCAGGTGTGCATGTTTCTTCCTTGCACTTTCCTTCTTTTAATCTCTTTTTGTGCTGGAAAACAACTATTAACGCATAACATAACTTTGTCGTGGTACAAGGCGAAATTTCTTACATCCACTTTATTTCGCCAAAGTGTCAAAAATATTATCCCTAGAAGTGAAATACCAATGTGGTTCAACAACCAGCTTGTGAGCATGGACAATTCAATAATCATAGATGCCTCTCCTCTTATTCATGACAATAATTGGGTTGGTGTTCTGTGTTGTGCAATATTCAGTACATGTATTTTAGGTAAATTGAATTTTCCAAGAACAACACGCTTTTACAATAAACAATTCCTATGGTTTTGAGAATAGATCTATCTGTGGACCACTCAGATCATATGTGGCTATTTTATCTCTCTCGTCAACAGTTTCCCTCTGAACAATGCAAAATTTGGGGCACACTTTGTGACTTCAAATTGGAATTTGCAATACCGGACGTGATAAGAATTCCTAATGAAAACAAGGATATGGACACGATATTTGTTGCATTTGAAGTGAAAAAGTACAGGTATTAGTGGGTAAATGAGCAAGATCAACAACTTTCAAACTTCACTTACAATGACTCATGGTTGAAATTTGGAAGGTTTGAAGCTCAAGTTTTTAAGTAAAGCATTTAAGCTACAACTCCTTCAAAGTAAAGAATAGAAGCCTTTCTCAAATGTGGAGCCACGATAGAAGCAACAGTGAATTCAAATTCCTCTAACTTTTCTTACAACCATTCCACTTCTCTCTTCACAAAACACAACATTGTTATTGTAAAATTCACTTGTTTTAAAAGTAAGGTGAGAGCAAATTATCATTGTCTTTACTTACAAGATACAATCCACTTCAATTATGATATTTAATTTTTTATTTTGTCTTCACATGAAGTTAAGGTACTTAATGTTCTACAAATTTTAATTATGACTCATGGGGAGGTACTTAGTATTACTATCTCACAATACCTTCCATGTGCAAAGATAAAATTAAGTAAACAACTTATTTCTACTATCATATTCAAAATATAGCAATGAAAAATAGAGGAAGAAAAAGGCTTTGTTATCGTTGGATAAACTTAAATGTGGGTAGTTGTATTTAAAAATAAGTTGTTATGTTAACTATATTAGGAATGCTTCTCGTAAAGATTATGACATGTAATAGAGTTCATTAATTATGATTTGATAGTAGTTTACCTAACATAGCTCGATGGAGGAATCTAGATAGACCAAGTAGCTTAGTGGAGCACGTAGATAGCTTGGTTAAGTCGGTGGAGCAAGTGGAGAGCTCAGATAACTCGGTGAGGCATTTGGAAAGTTTAGTGGTGCATTTGGAAAGCATGTTATTCAAATGTTAAAGCTTCTAAGAGGTGTTTTGCAACAAAAAGTTGAAAAGGAAGTTAGAAGCAATGCAGACTTACTAGCAAGGTTAGAGAGAAGGAAACAAGTTTTTCATAAGTGGCACATGAAACTTAAACAAGATGTTTCAAGATTGCAAGAACAATTCTGATGTAGGATTATCTTGTTCCTTTTAGAAGACTAATGAATATGGTGATGATTGATTAAGAAAACCAAGGAAATCCCCACTAGACATTAAGATAACAACCTATCTAGATGTGAAGGTTTCTTTCCAAGGTTCTAGAGAGGAGAAGAATGGATTGATGGAGAGTAAGAAACCAAAAGGAAAAACATATAATAGAAACAATATAAACCAAGAAGAGTAAAGAAAAATAAAATGAAAAGCAAGGGAAAAGGGAGGAATGGAGGATTCACGCCACTACAAGGCTAGGCTAGAAGAAGCCATGGCAACCTTGAAGATGAGTGGTGTATGCCGCCACTTGCCAAGGCAAGAT
>Ga0099822_1007173_pt1 | contig 14439 bp, 10 predicted proteins | sample CowpeawhiteBW_FD_76839 | JGI IMG/M metagenome (GOLD analysis project Ga0099822, IMG submission 76839) | Root nodule microbial communities of legume samples collected from California USA - Cow pea white BW | ecosystem: Host-associated > Plants > Roots > Nodule | place: USA: California | collected...
ATAATAATTTATATGTATATATAAACAAATTTAAAAAATAAAACAAATTAAAAAATTTGAAAACTAATTAAAAAAATAAAAATAAAAAAATAAAAAAATAAAAAAACTAGACGGGCCAGCCCGGCCCGGCCCGTTAGCCCGTCCTATACGGGACAGGTTGTGACTATTGGCTCGTTTCTATTTGACGGGCTAGCCCGGTCCGACCTGTTTTTTGACGGGCCAAAACGGGCCGGGCTGGCCTGTTTGCCACCCCTAAATTAAAGGTATAATAAGATGAAAAATACCTTAGATATCTATGAAAATTTTACAAATATCAAATTAGTTGAACAATTGAGAGATAATACAAATTGTTTTAGCAAAATAGGAAGAGTTCTTCAAATGAAACAAAAATTAAGAATAAAAGAATACAAAAATTAAGAATAAAAGAATACAAAAAATAAGCTTTTATATTACCACCTAGCAAATGAAGGGTTTGTGCTACTGAATCCTTAAATTAAGAGTTAAACATTTTCATGTGAAAAAAAAACAATAAATAAAATTTTTGAAAAGAGTTGAAATATTTAAATGAGACATAGAACATATTTAATTTACATACATCATTAAAATATAATTATACAAATATATATATATATATATATATATATATATATATATATATATATGTGTGTGTGTATATGTATGTATGTATGTATCACTAGTGCAGAAACACTATTCAACGACATCAAATAACAACAACTCCAACGCAAGCGTTGTGGAAAGAAACATGGTGGCGTTTTCATAAATAAAGGACCTAAATTAACAATTGTTATATGAAAATCTGTCGTTATTTGCATTGCAACACGGAACAATGAAAGTCTTTATGTCATCCGTTGTTGTTAATGTAAAAATCACGATGATGATTTCCATAATCGTCGTGGATTAGCTTGTCGAGGGTTAAAGAAAAATAACCTTTTCACTCTTCCCCTTCGCACCCACTTTTCTCTTTTCCTCTTGCGCCATCTGCACACGCCACCATCCAACACCATCGAAGCTGCCATTGCCTTCGTCAAACGTCGCACCCACTTTTCTATCTTCCTCTCTAACCGCCAGCCATCGTGACCACCACCATCAAAGCTTGTTGCTTCTCCTACGAAGTCGTCATTGGTGGTCCAAAAGAAGTGTCGTTGCTGCTTGGGTTCTACTGCCATTGCACCACTGCCGCTGCCATTGCACCGTTGTTGCTGCCACCGCTTTGCTGTTACGAAGTTTGCAACTACAACCACCACCGTCAAAGTTTGCCACCGCGTCACTCTTGCATCATTGCTGTTGCCACCGCACCACTGTTGCCCTTGCGAAGTCTCCACTTCTTCCTTCCTGCCCTGCCACTACACCTCCCTTGCCACTACCAAGTGCACGAGAGCCAGCCAAAAGTAGTGGCCAATGCATTATCTTCTTCTCCCTCGAACCATCATGGTTAATATTATGTAAATTAGTGTTTTAAATTTGATTTATTTTGTTTGTATGTAATTATATGTTGAAATTTTATTTTTGCATGACAATATTTAGCTTTTAAATTTTGGTATTTGTTGAATTATCGTGATATATGCATTTTGTCAAACGAGTTGGGATTGAGTCTGGGGGTGTCCGACCCTTGGCAATGTGTTGGGATTGAGTCTGGAGGTATTCAACCCCAAACACTTATTACTTTTATGTACTATAAAATTCTTTCTCGTTACAAAACAATGATGGATCAAAGCTGGATTAGTTTATCATGTATAAGTGATGATTATGAGACAAGGGTTGAGGAAAGATGAAGTGTCCTTATGTGAATTGTTTGAATGGGACAATATTGAACGTGTTTGAGATTAGAGAACATCTTTTATGCGATGAATTTCTAAAGAATTATACAACATGGATGTGGCATGGTGAATTGGTATAGACTCCAACTGTGGTTGAAGCACATCAATTTGTGGAATCGACAATGGAAGATAGATTAGAGGACATGATTTGTGATGTTGTAGTACAAACCTTTACTAAAGTTGTGTATGAAAATATGACTACAGATGCAAAGACCTTGTTATGTCTTGATTCAACTAACTTCACATGATTATCAATAATGTTAAGGTTGATAAATTTGAAGGCATTAAAAGGGTGGGCTAATAAAAGCTTCACAGAATTACTTCAGTTGTTGAAGGAAATGCTTATTGAAAGTAATACACTACCTGATCGAATGTGTGGGGCAAAAAAAAAAATACTTTGTTCGATGGGTATAAAATATGAAAAGATTCTTGCATATTCTAATGATTGTATTTTATATAGAAAAGAATTTACATAGTTAAGAAGTTGTCCCGAGTATGGGTTATCACTTTATAAGGTCAAAGATGGTGACAATGAGAATACTCATGAGGTCACAAAGCATGAATCTCCTTTGAAGGCTGTTTAGTTTTTCATTGTAGTTTTGATTGGCAACTACTTATTGTATTAGTACCAAAGTATACCCCTTTATGGTTTTGCTCTTGTCATAGAGCTCCTCCCCCTTATTTGAAGAGCATAATTGATACGTAAGTCTTTTTCAATAAATGCCTTCAATTATACATTAATCTTGAATATACAATGTCATGTTTTCTAACACTGATTATTTTAACTTAAGTGCTTTTAATGGACAAGTATATTAAGTGGTAGATCGATTGCCAGTACTAAAAGGATCTCTTGGATTTCCCTCCAAGTACTTATACGCTATATATCATTCATTTACTTTAGTATTATTATGTGTATTTATAACTAAATACAATTACTATAAGTGTAGTGTAATAAACAAACTAGGAGCTTTGAGTGTGGCTATTATGTGATGCAATGGATGACAACAATTGTGCAAAGCAGTTATGAAAGTTGTTGGGATGAGGTAATATGCTAACTTATTTCATGTACTAATTTTAACTTGAACTCATTTACATATGTATTGTTATTAACTTTTCCTACACTTTTGCAGAAATTCAATGACCCAAGTCCAACGAATTCAAGAGCAATAGCTTATGCTAAAAAAACTGGGCGAAGTACTTTCTATCTAGAGTTAGTGAGAGTTAGAGTTAGTTTATACTACTTTTAGGGATTTATTATTTGAAACAATCTCTGAATGTATTTATGAAATCGTTTGATATTTGAACTATTATGGATGGATTTTTGATTGATTACAGGTTTGGGTTAATCCGAAAAACAAACCTGTTTTTTTTAAAGAACAATATTTAACAATGGTTATCCCCCAAACCCTCGTTAAATAAGAATCTTCCACGACGATCATGGTCAAAATTGTCGTCGTTCGTGGATGATGAATTTTTGTTCAGGTTCATTTTTAACGACGTTCTTGGTCAAAACATGGTATAGTTTAGAGCCTTTAATATAAGTTGAATTGGTGCAATTCCATGGAGCGAAATGAGTAAGAATGTTGGTATTTTATTTTAAGTACGAATTGACTTTATTATCCAACCATGTTTCTTTTAAAGGTGAAACTTTCAGAGAAAGTTGGACAATAAATTAGTATAAATCCTTAATAAAGATGGATTACTTGATTTTTTTATCAACAATGATTAGGTATATCGGAAGTCTTTGGAAGTATCCAGTTAGTACCAATAATATTATAATAATAACATGTGGTGCAGTTTTAATAGAGTTAAATAGATGAATACATTTTGAATTGGTGGGCACATGTATTTGGAGATAGCGGTTAATAATTGTTGGTTAAGGGTTGGACTAAATTATGAATACTTGCAAGTTTTGCTTTTTAAGGGTATAAGATAAATTATGAAGTGGTGTTGAATTAGTTTTCACACGATGTAGATATTAAAAAGATCCATCATGTGCTTTCCTTCTGGCGTATGAGACGACATAATAGTTTGTAGGATTAAAATGAAGGAATATATGGTGGAGGGTATCATAAATGACGTTGAGTTAAAAATAAATATTGGTTAAGAGTTTGTTTTTTTTTCACTTCAAGTGGACGTGTGAGTCTTCTCGCAATGTGAGAAATAAAGTCGTTAAGTGACTTTGGTCTTTTGACTGGTTTATTGCACAATTGTTTAAAAATAACATGTTGTTTGAGATATGTTCTTGTTATGTTTGAATGATGGGTGACATATTATTCTATCCAAAAAGTTTGAAAATGATGACGAGGTAGTATATGTGAATTATACATGTGTTATGATGTGATTGAAAACGTGTAAGTCTTAGCAAGAGGTGAGGGGGCTCTGGGAGCTGACCCTTGGGGGCTTTAGGAGTTGACCTTGAGGACTCTGGTTGTACTCTTTGGGAGAGTAGCAAGGAGTGATAGACTCAATGTAGTTGTATCGATGTTTGACCTTGTCGTAAGACTTGTGGTGGGATAGTGGAAAGTAAACTTTGTCTGGAGACTCTTGTGGAGTAGGAAGGAAGAGTGTGTTTGGCTTTATAAGTGAGCTAGTTGGATGGTAAACTACGTGTAAGGGTTGTGTTGAGAATTGAACCTCTTGAATTGAGATTTGACGTGAGTTTGTTGACATGAATGAGATAATATACATTGTGCTTAATTATGTTATATTGAATGATGTGATAAAAATGCTTGGGTGAGGTGTTATATGGTAATTTTATTTTTATATAACTTATTTCAATTATGATGTGATTTTAAGTTAGCTCACCCTTGTATTTTGTGGTTGTGGTTCTCACCTATGATGGTCGTTTGACTTGTGTTATACAGGAATAGATAAAGTTGCAGATGATGTTCTGGATGCACAACAGTTAGAAGCATGGGTCTGCATTGGGAAGAAGAATTTGTTTTTATATAAGATGTATTTGGAACGATTTTAATTATTGAGTACTTTTAAATGTTTTTAGTATTGAATAAATTTTAATGTGTGGAACATTTATTTGAGAAAATAAATGAGAGATTTGTTTTCTTGTTTTTTTTTGTTGACGAAGAATGAATATAAATAAAAAATAATATATATGTAAGTTTTTGGTAGCACCCTGATGGGGTCTTACAGGCCATCCAACATTCCACGTCATTGATCCTCATCACTCCTAATCAATTGAACAATGCTTCATCATATTTCAATTTGGAAAATTATTCTATAACCACTAAATTTTGACAACATTTTTTTACAACTTGAGTTGTCATCTTTTAAGTAACTTTTCATTTTTCTATTTTCTCATTTTCCTATATTCCAAACCCACTTAAAGTATACCAACTCAAATTGTAAGAGAAAGTTGTCAAAATTCAGTTGTTATAGTATCATCATCCTTTCAATTTTCTACACTCCATAAATTATCCAACTTAGTTCAATCCAACACCATTCATTCCAATGAGACAAAAGCATGTTTTGGGGTTCACAGCTATGCAACTATCAACTTTTATTTTTTTTCTTTTTCTAATCTTCTCATGCATTGCGATGGTGGTGATTAAGACGCATGTGGTTTCATTTTTGTATGAAACAAGATTTTTAATTTGTTGGATGAGATCTCAGAACAAGCTATGGAGAATATGAAAAGGACCACGCCTTCCACCACTTTTAAGTGCATTAACGACAAACTTCTCCGAATCTTCTTGAAAGGATCTAGAACCTCGAGTTCCTTTTCATTGCAAACGTTGGTGTTTTAAAGTTTGAGTAGTTTCCATGGCTCCAAGGTGAACCACTTTGATAATAAGTTGGAACAATTTCCACAACTCTGGAATATGCACAAGTGAAAACTCTCTGATAATCAGATTGCTAGTGAACACTAAAAAATGTTTTTTTAAACCCTAATACTACAAAATATAATATTTAAGAACCAAAGGAAAGAGACGATTTGACCAACTCTACTAAGAAATTATATTTAAAATAATAATTAAAATTTATTATATTAAATTATTAGGGATGATTCTGCCTACATTATCTGCGACACAAAATTAAAGCTACAAAAATCTAAAGAGATCCTTTTGAGTGGATGGAACCGCCTCTAATTTACTTTTACACACCCAAAAATTCAAAAGCTTCCTAGTTTAGTGCAAGGGTCAAAAACAAACAAATGACGAATGTATTTCCTTCCGTTTTTTATTTTAGGATGAGTTTTAATGGGATTCTAATAGTGTGTTTTCTTGTAGTGTGTGAATGTTTGTGTGCATTTTTAAATATCTATAATATTATAGTAATAGGTAATAATATCGTAATTTGGTTATGAGTAAATTATAATATATGGTGTGTATCATTAAATTAAGAGTTAAATATGTTTTTTATTATTTAATATTAAATAAAAATTAGAATTAGTCTTTCTTCAAAATTTTGACTCAATTCAGACCTCCAACTTTATAGATGTGTAGATTTAGTCATTTTAGCCAAATTTTATTAAGTTTATTTGATGTTTCAAATGTGTTTCAATATAGTATTTGAGTTGTTTATACCGGTTGACACATTTTCAATTTAAGATAGTTTTTAGCTAACATTGAATTGAAAATGTGTCAAATGGTGTAAACAACTCAAATACTATCATGAAACGTATTTAAAACGTTAAATAAACTTAATAAAATTTGGTTAAAATGACTAAATCGATATATCTCTAAAGTTGGAGGATTAAATTGAGTTAAAGTTTCGAAGATGGACTAATTTTAATTTTCACATAAATTTAAATGACCAAAAACATATTTAACCCTTAAATTAAATACTCATAATTGAGTCCAAATTAATTTTTCAGACCAAATAACATATCGAATATATTATGTGATAAAAATATTCGATGTTATTTTTTTATAAGCTGTCAAAGATAAACAACCGGCCGAACATATGATATACCTATAAAAAAATTCTACTTACTACATTGTTTCTTGATTAATTCTTACAAACATAATAAATATATGATTCTTGATGTATGAATCCAAATTTCCTAATTAGAGACCAATTATTTTAATAGTCAAAACCCGGTAGCTAATGTTAGTGACCAATTTAAAAACTAATACATAATTGAAACTATTTTAATTATCAATTTAGAGACCAATTATAATTTTTTGGAACTATTTTACTTCTCAATTTGATCACTATATAGTAACTAATTGTTTTTCATCACTAACATTGATCACTATTCAAAGATTTTATTGTAGTGTACTACAATTTCATAAATAATACTTCATTGATACGTATCGTTAAAGTATCCTAAAGTATCGAACACGATATGTGTCGGACATGGATACGTGATTTAAGTTGAAGTATCGGTGCATCATAGGTCTTTATTATATTATAATAAAAATGTAAAATGCCAAGAAAGCAAGCATCACATGTTTATTATATATAATATTTATATTACCTTTTTATTATATATATTATAAAAAATAATGAATAAGTAAGAAAATTATTAGAAAGAAAAATACAAATTTTAATAGCTATAAAACTATGAACACATAAAATTATATATAATTTTGTACTAAATAAAATATTTTTTAAATATTTTTGTACCTATTTTAAATTACAAAAGGTAACTATAAATTATAAAGGTGGAAAAATGTGAGTTAGCTAGATTTGATGAACTCATTAACTGATTTATAGAAGTGTTAATTTGGCCCAGCTGATAGGACTTAGCTCTGGCCCATGTGGGCTAGGGTAAAAAAAGCCCACATTGAAAAAAAACTCACTCAAAGAAGCCCACAGGGCAAAAAACTCCACAAAAGTCATGTGGGTCAAGGCCAACCCATGGGCTTTCTTCTTCAACATGAAAAATCCATTATTAAACTTTTCAGTGACCTAGCCATGCCTGATGACCCGTATTGGACTAGCGGGCCTAACAACCCATATGGGTCGGGCGGGCTCGACGACTCAGATAAGCCCAACGATTTGGACGGGCTTGACGATTGAGACTATATCGACGACCCAGATGACCTAGAAGGGCTCGACGATTCAGACAACCCAATAACCCATACGGGCCCAATGACCTAGACAACCCGAACGAGCTCGACGACCAGAACGACCCAAACAACCTTGACAACTCAGATGACCCATACGTGCTTGATGACTAGAACGGGCCTGACGACACAAACGAATCCGATAAGACAAATGGTCTCGTTGAGACTTTATTGAGTTTTGGTTCATTTTGCACGACAACCTAACCGTGCCTAAACGGGGCCGACGACCCAAATGACCCAGACAGTTCTGACGAGCCAAATGGGCCTAACGAGCTAAACGAGCCCTTTGAGACGGACGTGCTTGACTATCCAGACATGCCCGACGACCCGAATGACATGGTTAGTCCCGACAAGCTGGTCCAATCTTACGACCTGGACGACTTGAACGAACCTGATGATCAGACTTGCTCCAAGATCTAGATCGGCCCAATAATTTGGACGAAGCGACAACCTAGGCGGGCCCGAGGAAAAGGATGTTTCAACAAGCCAGATAGGGTCTCCGTCATTGACGAGCATGACGACCTAAATGGCTTGACGATCTGGATGGGACGATGACTTAGACAACCTAAAAATCAGGGTTGACAACACGAGCCGAATCGGTCGTCTGATCGTTTGCGTCGTTAGGCCTGATCGAATCATCGGGCTTGTTCTTGTCGTCATACCTGTTCGGGTCATCGGGGTCATCTAGTCGTCGGGCATGTCCGAATAGTCGGGTCTATTCGCATCGTCAAACTTGCCTAGGTCGTCGAACCCGTCCGGGTTGTCATTTTTGTCACGGCCTTCGGGTCTATTAGACTCGTTCTAGTCGGCAAGCTCGTCCGAATCATTCGGTTGGTCCTGGTCGTCATGCCTGTCTAGGTTGTTTGACCCATCTAAGTCGTTTGACTCGTCTTGGTTGTTGTGTCCGTCCGGATTGTCGTGCTTGTCCTAATCATCAGGCCCGTTTGGATCATCCGACCCATCCCGATTGTTGTGCTTGTCCGTATCGTCGGGTCGCCCAAATCATCAGCCCTAACCACCTTAGCCTTGGGCCTATCCCACTAGAGGGGGGGCTTTAGGAGCTGAGGCTTTTGTTTGGCTCCCTCATTTGGGCACCTCGTAGATTCAAGCTTAATGAAGAGTGGGCCAGGGCTAATCCATGGGCTAGGGGCCAAATTGACACTACTGATTTAAAATTTCTAAGGTCTTTGACAAAATTGTGGTGAAATGAAAGAGAATATGAAATTTAGATCTTGAGGGTTTGATGATTACTGAATAGGAGAGGAAGGAAAAAAAAAGAATAAATGGATTTTGTTAGAGGGGTTACTATGTGAGGAAGGAAGAGGGTTGGGAAAGAAAGTTGCAAACCATATAAAAGGCAATGTGTGGATAGTGCAAAGTGACTTGTTGGAATTGGAAGAACATCAAACCTTCCTTAAACTTTTCCTATGTTTTTGTCCTGTTCTTTTTTTTTCTTTTTAGTTTCTAGATTTTCTTTTCTTTTGTTTTAATATTATAATAGTTAAATTTGATTATAATGTATTAAGATTAGTCGTGCGTTTATAACATTGGATATTCAATAAAAAAATAGGCTTAATTAGTCGGATGGTATCCATTTTCATTCGGATGTTTCAGTTTGGTCTTCGCTTTTAAAAAAGTTTCAATTGTGTCCCAACTTTTGAAAAAATTATTAATGCTGTTAACGGTGTGTCACGTGTTAGTCTTTGGATATTTTTTTTCATAATATTTTAAATTTTTTGAATTCTTTTTTGAAATTTTTTTTGGCCATGTGTTAGGTCCTTAATGTGACATGAAGCACTATCAGTGCCACGTGACAAGGTATTGCCACGTGTTAGTGTCACTACCAAGGGTCATTATCTTGATTTCAATTTAGTGCCCACATATGTCTATTTGTTTCAATTTAGTCCACACATATGTCTATTTGTTTTAATGTAGTCCCCACACTAGTGCATTGAAGAGTTTTTACATCATAGTATATGCCTCAGTTCCTGTGCACCCGCTGCATATAAACACGCGGTGGCATTTTTGTAATTAAAGTCAACTTTTATGCACCGGTTTCTATTCTAACCGAGGCATATAGCTTATAAAATTTTGACAATTCCCGCTTTCCCAGAATTTGAAATTTTTTACATGCTTTTATGCATCAGGTACCGCTGAACCGAGGCTTAATAGCTTTTATGCTTCAAGTGCTTTTTACCCGATGCAGTTAAATTGCAATTTTAATTTTTTTTATTTCACTGAAGGAATATGCCTCGGTTCTTTAATAACTGAGGCAGTAGATGACTTATGCATCGGTCCTCCTACCAACCGAGGCATATGAGCAAGCCAATATGCCTTAGTTTCAAATTAACCGAGGCAATATTGCTTCGTAGGGTTAAGAAAATCCAAATCTTTTCACACTGCAACAGCACACATTCTGCACTTTCACTATGCCAATATGCCTTAGTTTCGAATTAACCGAGGCAGTATTCGAGCGTCCCGCACACCTGGTCCACTCTTCCACTGCACCGTTGAGGAGGTTTCCAGTACCACTGCATCTTCTTCTTCTTCGACCAACCATCATCGGTGTTCCACTGTGGCGTTTGTTCCGCCTACACCATCGAGGGTCGCTGCACTGCCACTGCACCATTCCGTTCAGTCTGCCTACACCATTGCTGCATCGCACCGTCGAGGAGGTTATTCTGGTGCCGCTGCCATTGCCTCCGTTCAATCCCGCTCCTTTGTATGTTTATTTTTACGTTTTGGGTTGTTTTTGGATTCGCCTTGATTTAATTTTCTGCATTGTTTGTGTGTTCTTATATTTTAAATCTTGAATTTGAGATTATTAAGATATATGGTAGAAATTGGGTTTGTAGTTTGATGGAGATTGAGTTTGTAAATAATTTTTGGCTTGTGCACCGTTTCTACGAATTATGCAAGTGTGGGTACTGTGAGAAGTGTGTGTGTGTGTGTGTGTGTGTGTGTGTGTGTTGGGTTTGGGTTGCGTGAGTGATTATTTTAGTGAGGTGTGAGTGTTGGGTCGTGGGTGCAGTGAGATGAGAGTGTGAGTGATGCATTAAAGTGAGTGAAGTGAGGGTTTTGTGTGGGTTAGTGGGGTGTATAGTGTGGGTTCCGTGAGAGAGTGTGTGATTGTGAGAGAAGAGGAGTGTGTGATGGGTGGGTTACGTGAATGAGAAAAAGAGAGAGAGTGTAGTGTGAGTGAATGAAAAAAAGAGAGTGGTGCAGTGAGTAGGCCTTGGGAGAGAGAAGAGAAAGAGTGTAGTGTTGTGCGATGATGAGAATGAGTGTTGTGAAGTGAGAGAATTTTGTGTAGAAGTTAATAGTGTGTGTGTTTTATGATTGAGATGAGAGAGTGCTACATGAAACAAAAAAAAATGTGTGGGGTGTGGGTCCCATGTGTGTGAGAGAAAAGAAAGTGAGTGGGGTGTGGGTTTTATAATGATTTTTCTAATACCTAATATGCCTCGGTTGAACCAGAACCAAGGCAGTAAATCTAACTTTCTACTTTGGTTGGGCTAGACCCGAGGCAGTAACGATTCAAATATGCCTCGGGTTGACAACATATATCCTTTTTACCTCGGTAGTATATGCCTCGGGTGCGCACCCAAAGCCAAAAGTTGAAAATAACCGTTGTCGTTTTGCTTCCATGCACTGGTGCCACATATATCCTTTTGGTTTAATTTAGTCCCAATTTTTTTTTCCAAATAGAGAAATATTGTCTCTCTTAATACGAAATTTATTATTTATATAAATGTTATATTGATATTTGTTATTAAAGATGACTTACAAAATTAAATATTGATATTTATATTAAAATTTAGTTGCAAAAGTCATGAATAACAAAACATGGGTTAATAATTAAAAAATATATAATATGTTATAACGTGATTTTCAAAATAGAGCACTATTGTCTCTTTCTTAAATTTGAAATTTGAGACCAAACTTATTATTACTTATTACTTACACGTGATAGAAAAAACTTATCACATCTGCCACTTGGCAAAAACAATTTTTTTTTAAAAAAATAAAAATTAAAAAAATCTAGAGACCAACACGTGGCACGCCTTTAACGACATTAATATTTTTTTTCTTCTGAAAATGATTTAATTTAGGCACTTTTTCAAAAGTTGGAACATAATTGAAACTTTTTTAAAAACAGGGACCAAACTGAAACATTCAAACGAAAATGGGTACCACCCGACTAATTAAACCAAAGAAATAAAAATTGTTGTGACAACGAACAATTTTTTTACTAACTTTATTATTGGATAAAATAAACATATAATGAAAGATATTTTATGTGATAAAAAAGATTAAATTATGCTTTCCACTACAAGTTTGGCATCATTGTTACAATCAATCACTGTGTTTCTAAGATTTAAATTATTTTTTGCCTCGACTCATATGAGGTATTGTCCGGTTTGGAGTCTGTACTCCATTATGGTTTTGTCCTTAAAAAGTGTCTCAGAGGGTGAAAGGAGAAAAAGTATTTAAATCGTCTTTGGCCTCGACTCCTAAGTGATGTGGACAGTGACGAAACTTGGACAAAAAGTTCAGGGGTGCCAAATTAGATTTTTAATATATAAATTATCTTTTCTAATTAAATAAAAAAAACTTTTAATTTCCTTTACTTAGACTAATTAATTTTATAAAGTGGAGTTCGTAATGCAGCCCAAACTACATCCATAAAATTGTACAAATTTTACCATATTCAAAGGAAAACACAAAATCCCTAACCTTGTGCTTGGATGAGGCATTTTAATAATTTCAAGAAATTGAAATACCTATTAATTGAATTACTTGCAATGAATTCTCTTCATTTCTTAAATAATTAGTTTGGATGAAAAAATTGAAATATTTTAAATTTCAATTTTCTTGCTTGGATAAAACAATTTAATTTCTTTTATTGCCAACTCAACTCTACATTTGACTATAACTTAACTTAGCTTGACCTTCAATTCGGTACGACTCGTTTTTACTTTTGGTTCAAGTTGACTTTCGGCCCACCTTAACCTTCGGCCCGAGCCTATCCGGCTCGACCTTCGGCCAGGCCCAGATCGGCCTAACTTGGCTTGATCATCGGCCCAACCTAGACCAACCCAGCTTGACCTTTGACCTGAATCAGGTTGGTCTGGCTCGACTTTACCTGAGTCGGCCTTCTCGACCTTCAGCCCGACTCGACTTGGCTTGGCTCGACCTTCTGCCTGGATCGATTCGACTTTTTGAACCTGTAGACTTTTTTTACCTAACCAATGAGCAATTTAACAACTTGGAGAATTTCAATTTCCTTATTTTTTAAGTGAATAACAAATTCTACTATTTTAGTTATTTGAAACACTTTCTTAAAACTTCTCAATTTCAATTTTCTTTTAATTTTGTCATCTAAAAATATCATTTTCCTTTATTTTAGTGTCTTTGGATGAGGCAATTTAAGATGGTAATTCATTTATTTGAATAATTTGAAATTTATTCAAGGAAAATGACATCTTTGGATGAGGAAATTAAAAGAAAATTGAAATTAAGAAATTTTAATAAGGCATTTCAAATAACTAAAATAATATAATTTGAAATTCCATCAGAAAAGAAGGAAATTGAAATTTTCCAAGTTGTGGAATTGTTCATTGGTTAGGACATAAAATGTTCATAGGACCAAAAATTCAAGTCGGGTCAGATAGAAGGTTGAGACGAATTGGTTTGGGCCAAAGGACAAGACGAGTCATCCTAGGTTGAAGGTCAAGCTGAACCAAAGGTCGAGTTAGACCGACCCGGACCAAAGGTTGAGTCGGGTTTGAAATCACTCATCCAAACACCAAGTGAAAGAATTTCAAATTCTCTAAATAAATGAATTACTCTCTTAAATTGTCTCATCCAAACACACCATAAATTTCATAATTTAGAGATATACTAATTTGGGGAAAATATAATTAAGGATCATGTCAATTTCACAAAAGAATCCCTAAAGTCATAATTAGGGTTCATACTAATTGGTGAAAACTTAATTTGAGAGAAACATCTTAATAGAATAATCATAAATCTGTCATACATAAATTCTAATATGATACTAACCTTTCTTTCTACTGGGAAAGAAAGAAACTTATCATTAGGGACATAATCTTCATCCCTCTTATTAACCAACATCCATCAAGTTATTTTCTTTTTATAAAATAAAGATATATAAATAAATAATATATATAATTAAAACGGTAAAATTGGAAGGAAATTTCTTAAACTTAATATAAATAATATATAAATATAATTTAAAAATATATATAAATTTGTAGAAAAAATAAAATTAAAAGTTTTCGGGGGATTCGTGGCCACTACAAGAATATTTAATTTAAAAATTATAAATACATTTGACGGAAAAAAAAAGTTTTTATTGTAGTTAAACAGATTTAACATAAATAAAAAAGCAAGTACTTAATAAAATAATACTATATATATATATATATATATATATATATAAAAATTATTTGGTCAGCTAATGAAAAATTCATTTGATTCACAATTAGGAGTCTTTTAATTTAATGTACACAACATATATTACATTTTTCTTATAAGAAAAT
>Ga0099822_1007182_pt1 | contig 14430 bp, 7 predicted proteins | sample CowpeawhiteBW_FD_76839 | JGI IMG/M metagenome (GOLD analysis project Ga0099822, IMG submission 76839) | Root nodule microbial communities of legume samples collected from California USA - Cow pea white BW | ecosystem: Host-associated > Plants > Roots > Nodule | place: USA: California | collected...
GGTGAGTTTACCTTTTTCCATAGCTTGTGTAATTTGCCTAATTTGAACAATTTTTGTTTTTGCAGACTATATAGCTCAACATTATGCTACGGTGGGTCAAGTTGAGGAGACAAATGATCGAGGCTGTTTAGAAGGAGGGACAAGCCAACGTTTCAAATCTGACCCAGGTCGTAGTGGAGACTCACCAACTTGAGATTTCCATGAAGACGACTGCTCCTTTCAGCCAAAGGGGAAATGGCAACAATAAGAAGAAAATTAGGTTTCTAACCAAGGGTTGCATGCCAGGTTCTTGTTCAGTTGCTTCAAAACCTGGCGATCTTGACGATTCCAGCCTCTACTTGAGGAAAAGCATAAACCTTAATCTTACTGATTAAGAGTTGGAGCTTATTGACGCGATGGAGTGGAATGTCACCATTAAAGGCTTTAATGGATTTTGAAGCGCGATCGATGGTTATGAGCTGGAAGGTAGCTAGTTTGATATAGAAGGAGCTGCTGATGAAAAGAATAATAAGAAGGTCATGAATTGTGTACCTTTAATTGTTGGGGTCCACTCTTATTTATAAAAGACTAATTTCATTTACTTTAGTTAATCCATGGGTTGGACTTCGACTGTGTTCATTTTGGCCCAACTTATCGGGCCTGATTGGACTTAATTTGGGCCCGACTACAAGCCCAATATTCTTTGAGAGTGTTTAGCTGGTTTTTACCTAAGTCATAATAGGCTTGCTAACATATCAACACATTGGACATTATTGTTTCCGTACATTGTTCCACGGATATGGCCATCTAATGGGGTCATGTTGTAGACTAACTTTTCCTACTATGTGGGGTAGTTTATTTGTATATGACTAAATTAGCGATTAGATGCCTTGTTATTCGCAATACCGTTATGTATCTTGCTATGGTGTTCGTGGTATATACTATGTTCAACGATTACTTTAGGTTAGCATCCTTTTGGGATAGCGGCCAATCCGACCTCTGAGAAGAGACTTAAGAGGAGAAGAAATAAGTTAAAGAGGATATCAAACAAAATGGGGCGACTTTGAAGGAAGTCAAGGTTGAGATCTATACTCTTCAACATTATGTCATGGCTTCCATAAAGCTTTAAGGTAGGAAAAACTTTTATATAAGGAGGTGTCGACTACTGATGCTCGCTTTAGTGTCAATCTAGATATATATGACAGTCATATACTTGATGTTGAAGAGATAATGGTTGTTAAGGCTGCTAAGTGTGCAATCGACGATGCTGAGGGTTATCATGCCAATGAGGGGACAGTTAGGGTGAGTCCTTCTCCTACTACCGACCATACTGTTGAGGAAGAGATGGAGAATGAGGAGGATGCAACTGATGAGTAGTATTAGCTTATGTGGTGTTTTGTATTGTAGTTTTATTTGTATTTCAGCTTAGTATATTATGATCGTTTTTTTGCGTACTTGATGAACATAACAAAATTTTCTTTTGACTATGGCCAGTGTTTTTCCTTTTATTGCTTTTCTTCTTTTGCTTGCTTGAGTGACTAGTTTGGTTAGTACAACTTTAATTGGCAAAGGTCTAAGTGGCGAGTTCGACTAGCACTACTTAGATTAGTTGCTAGGAACTAAGTTATGGGTTCGACCAATACTATTTAGATTAGTGGTCGGGAACTAAGTCATGGGTTTGATCAATACCACTTACATTAGTGCTTGGGAACTAAGTAATGGGTTTGACCAATACCACTTATATTAGTTTCTGAGAACTATATTGATGAAGCGAGAATAAAGAATAATATAATTTTGCAGTATCCACTTCTTTATTAATGATATGAGTGTCTTATTAAACCCTAAACCCTGTGAAAAAAAGATCGGGTAAGGAACGAGTACACTAAGGTTACAAATGTTGCACTTTGTTGAATGAAGTAATTAACTAAAATTAAACTTTAAGTGGGACATGTCCCAAGTGTTATGGACGAGTTCACTAGATAGCCTTTCTAATTCGTAGACGCCTTTTTCGATATCTTCAAGTACCCGGAAAGGTCATTCCCAGTTTGCCAAGAACTTGTCATCATGCTTTCTTGCATTGCTTACCATCCGCTAGACTAGATCCTTTCTATGGAATGATCTCGTATGCAACTTGGGGTTGTATTTTCTTGACGCTCTCTACATAGTTGTCGCTTCCTGTATATGGGTTTTTTCTCCTCTTCCTACTAGTAGGTCCAAATTATTATTGAGGTAGTTGTCGTTAAGCTCTTCACTGTAAGGCTCTCATCGTAAGGTCAACTTTTTAATTTCCACCGATATCATGACATCTGTAAGCCCACAAGACTTCTAACAATTCTTTTGGCCATTTACCCTGGGTTGTATCTAGCCTGTTCTTTAACTCAACTAAGATGATCTTGTTGGCGGCTTCTACTTCCCTATTGGAATGAGGGTGCTCGGCCGAACTTGTTTTATGCTTGACCCCAAGGCTGTTATACAAGTTGGCTAAGCCTTTATTAATGAATGTCTTCTGTTGTCAGTAATGATAGTGTGTGGGACGCCATACCGGCTAACGATGTTCTTCCATATGAACCGTTGTACTTGCTAAGCTGTGATAGTTGTTAGGGGTTCTACTTCAATCCACATAAAGAAGTAATCAATGCCCACAAGGAGAAATTTGACTTGGTTTGTACCTAGCATGAAAGGTTCGATAATATCCACCCCTACTTTGAGAAAGGTCGTGGGACAAATATGTTATGCCTCATGGTTGCTATAGATGATAATATTGTGCTTCTAACATGGAATACACTTCCTCACGTACACACCCCACATTACTAAGTTTTTTTTGTTTGATTTTGGGCTAGAATACTTTCTTCTCTGCGTACCACCATGTTTTACTGATCATACAATCCATTAGTGTTTTATTTTTTTATCTTGGACTTGTTTGTTATTTTACTGACTACAACCCATGTCTTATTGTGCACACCATATTTACTTCATGAACCTCACATTGCTCATGCACCCTTATTTTTAGTTTTTTCACTTTTATCCTTTTTTTAATTTAATTCCACCTTTTTATTTTTATTTTGCTAAAAAGAAAAAAAACGAAAATATTTGAAAATTATAAAAATACAAAAAAAAAATTAAAAAATGAAATGGTTTTCTTTCTTCTTTTGATGTCTATCTGGCCACTAGCATTGTATGACACTATTTTTCAAATCATTTAAAAATACCAAAAAACAAAAAAAAAATGAAAATACATTCTAAAAACAAAAATATCTCTTTAAGAACTACATGATCCTTGATTCTCCATTGTGAGATACGTAGGAGTAAGGCCAAACCTTGTTAGGTTCACTTCCAAAAAATGAAATCATTTTCCAAATAGTTTTCTAGATCGTTTCTCTAAAGAACTACATAACCCTAATTTCTCATTTTTAATGAGAATACATATGACCAACACAACAAGAAAAATTCTATTTAGCTACAAAAATTAGTGAGAAGAAATGTTAGTAGCTAATTCCTCTCTAATTTGCGAGGAAATAACAAAAAAATTAAACTGTAGCATGTCTGTAGCAAAATAGCTACAAATTCACCTAAATATTTATTTGTAACTAATTTCTCACTAATTTGCGAGGAAATAACGAAAAAATAAAACTGTAGCGTGTCTGTAGCAAAATAGCTATGAATTCACCTAAACATCTATTTGTAACTAATTCCTCACTAATTTGCGATGAAATAGCGAATAAATAAAATTGTAGTCAGTTGGTAGCAAAATAGCTACAAATTTACTAGAAAATATGTTTGTAGTTAATCTTTCTCAATTAATTTTTTTTAATTTTAGTATAAAAATATATTTTTTAATTTAAATATTAAAAATTATTTTTAGTTTAAATATTTTAAATTATTTTTAAATTAAGTATTTAAAAGTTATTTTAAATTTTAATATTTAAAAATTATTTTAAATTTAAATATTTATAATTACTTTTAGTTTAAATATTTTAAAATCATTTTTTAAAATATAGTATTATATATTAAAATGTAAATGATAAATATAAATATTAATAAATTAATTAAAATATATAATAAAATAAGAAAGAAAATGATTTTGTCACTAATCTATAACTAACAAATAAAAATTATATTTAAAATATTATTCTGAGGAAAATAAATTTACAAAAAACAATAAAAAACAATCAATATACTAACAGATTATTATGTGAAAATTTGCAATTCGTACAGTAATAACATCATGATTAAACATACACTTAGGAAAAACCATATTTTAGTAGCCATTATTTTCTAACGGTTAAATAGACTGCTAAAATTATTTTTATTTCTGTTAATTTTTTCTTGACCGCTACAAATTGTTTGTATTATTTTAAATTTATCAATTAACTCCTGATCTTTCATCGTCTTTCTTCATTTTAATTATCAATTTTTTTCTCAGATTAACTTTATCATAGTTTTCTCCGCTCATTACTTTTCATTCCTCATATTCTTTAGTTCGCCGATTTCTCTCCACATTCTCTTAATCCCAACGTCGACAACAACCACTGCCATGCCCCTTTTTCGTTGTAGGTTGAATCCACGACAACCACCTCACCGTCGCTGACGACACCAAGATCGTCGTGACAAGTGGTGCAAGGTTAGTAGGGACCGCACCTAGGGAATCAGCTGATTTCGCGAGGGACAATGTGCGCATGGTGGACAATTTCGAGCATGAGGCACCACTTTGGGAACCCTAGATTCGAGCATTTGCCCAATCAACTTCTGAAATTGTCAAACAGGTTAACAATCTGACTTACATAATAACCGAGTTTATTTGTTCCGTATAGAATGAAAATGCAAATGGAACCATTGCCATTGTTGCTCACACCTTAGTTTTGTAGTGACTCAATGGCTGGGTGGTGCGCAATGGATGCGATGGCGCAGGAGAATATTAGAGTGAGGGAAAGGATTGCGAAGACGGAAATTGTTGTGGTGATTATGGGTTTTGAGATTTGGGATTTAGAGCTTCGTTGCTGATCTTCGATTTCGTGTTGGTGATCGCGTTCTATTTTATCGTAACCTTTGAACATTTTCAGAGAATCCATCTTTCTTTCTTACTCTGCTGGGACTTCCAAATTGTCGTTGCTATTATGACTGTGTGCTCTACTAAATTTTTGTGCTCTACCTCAGGTTTTGGGCACGCATTGTAGTTGCTTATGCATTTACCTTTTGGACATGCTATATTTTATCCAAGGAGTATGAAAAAGTTGCCGTAATGAGATTGCAATTTCTTGCGTCAGAAAAACGCCGTCCTGATCAATTCACGGTAAATTTGATTTTTCTCCATTTTAACAATGAACTTTTCTTTGTTTATTGTTGCGTACTTTGGTTCTGTTTTTGTCTACCACACTCACTTTTTTTGAGGTTGGGCAGCTTTGATATTGAGACGAAGTTTGGTTACATCTCCATTCTTGTCATCCCCTAAAATCTTAAGGAATCCTAAGCAGTTTGGTTACATCTTTAGCAATTAAATCTCTTAGTTGTAGTAAGTTGAATAGTACCACTACAATCTAAGTGATTGTTACTCGTAATTGGCAATGCTACAGGGACAACATATTTTCTCATTTATGAAGAAGGTACCGGTGGAAAGGTATTGTTGAGTGAATGAAGCCATACATGTTTATTGTACAAGATATTGATTTTCTCTGTCACGCAGATCACACAGAGAAAACAGAGTCCAAATAAGATAAAGAAGAAGTTCCTTTTGTTGTGAATTGTTTCATCCCGCAGAAGCAAAATAACTGCTACATGAAAGTGCATATGGAAACATTATGTAAAAGAAAATAAAGGGCACTAAATGAAACAAAAACCAACGACAAAGATAACATGAATCATCGATAACTCTGTGTTTAATAGGGAGAGATCCAAATCATCAAAACCAGAATTGTTGTGATGTGATTTGGTATAGAGGGAGGAATAAAGATGTGTGTCGGGAGAATAGGAATTATGTGAGACCAAGATAAAGATAACAATTAACAACACAAACTTCTTAGTGCTTTTTAGGTTGTGTTATATTATATTATAAAAATATACAAGGAATTGCAATGGAAGAAAAAGGAAGGATTTAGATAGATTTGTTTATAAAACTCTTGAAAAGCTAGATTCCCGGAGTAGGAAAAGATTGACATGTACAATGATTAACGTAATACTCAGAGTGTTTGCATGCATTAAAAAATGGATTAAATTAAACCATTCACTGTTCAATGATTTAGTTTATTATGTGCAGGTGTTTGCTTCTTTTAAACTAATAGTTTTGTGCGTTAGCTTTACTTCAAATTTTAATTTACTCTCATCTTTATAGTAGTGGGGTATTTGAGTAGTTCTCATGGAGTCCAAATTCAAACCTTATTGCACAGGAAAACAAAAACATTATTAATGTATTCCGATGTCCTTTTTTTATATATGTTAACGTCGGTTTCATTAACAAAACAAGACATGTCCCATGAAAAACAATAATTTTTAGTTTTTGTTGAATGGATTTTTTTAAGCTTACATTATTTAATAGATTTTTGGTTTTTTTTTTCAATTGTGAGCATTGAATTTTTTTAGTAAATGATATGGCTCTGAGAATATTTTGATGTGTAGTGTCATGTGTGTACCTTCCTTCTCAAAGCTATTGAGAGATAAGAGAGATAGAAAGAATATATTGGGGAATGAAAGTCTCCTATGATTCTGCTATGACTGTTATGCTGCTTTTAGAATAACTGTTACACAATCCATCATCATTTTGATCTTTTAACAAGTTTTGGGAAATTGTAGTGATGGACTGAACTGTTACACTAGTTACATGTTGGTATTTAGATGTGAGATATTTGATCAATCATATTTTGCTTATAGAATTTATTTCTTCTTCAGGCCGGACAACTATCTTACTCACCAGGTTGGTTCCACCTTTTGTACATTGTAATATCTATCTAGAATTTTATTTTGACGTCCTATTTCTTGTTCTCTTTAGGTTTCATAAGCTCGTAACTAGATGCTATTGTCCTACAACAGATGTTGCGCAAAGGGCGTTGAAAGCAGGATTGCATCAATCCCAAATAAAGATTTTTGGTCTACCTGTTCGGCCTTCCTTTGTTAAGCCTGTCCGGCCAAAGGTGTCATTCTTATAGCTATTACTTAAATTATTAGCAAGTTTACTAACAATTCTGTAATTGTAACACAGAATTATGTGCTATATATACTATTAGCAAATGAATGCCTCTGAATTTTTGAAATTCTGTGATAGGATAGTAGGATTAGTAATTTATATTACGTTTTGAAGTTATTGAATTGAAAGTAGATAATAGCCATTTCCATGTCAACAGTACTGCACACTTTTGCTAATGATTTCCTGTAAACTATTTTTCCCCTGATTTTGTTTAAGCGACAGCCAAATGTATAGTATGATACTAAAATTATATGCTTTGGTGTTCTGTGTGGGTTCTCCGATTCTATTACTACAGGCTGTAGTCAAGTATTATAATTTTTAATTAGTGTCCATCATAACAGATATACTCGTAACTAATTGATGCATATATATAAGTGTATTATGTATACTTTAATTGTAAAACTTGGATCTGATCTGGTTCCACTATTATTACTTTTTCATCAAACATACAATTCAATACACTTTATTTTCAAATGATCTAAGGTTTCAGTTAATTGTTTGTTGAAGTGTGGATGTTTTAAATTAGGCTAGTAATAATGCTGTATAAGGTTAAGGCTAATTTTTTGGACAGTCTTTTTGTTGGTAAAAGAACTTTTTGATATATTGTAATGATAAAAAGAACTTTGCATTTTAAAGCCAGTTATAAATATAATTCCATTTTTTTTTCAATAGTAAGATTAACAAGTTAATAATTTTTCTATATTTGACCTTTTAAGGATGAAAAGTTGTTGATATTGCATTCTTTTATCCAATTTCTTTATCTTATGGGCATAGGTTTATGGACATGACTCATAAAAGAGAATGAATAACAGTGAAGTAATTGCAATTAACAAAATAATATTTGTAGGAGATTAATAGAATTGTAATAAATTAACTAATCAATTGTGATACAGATTATTGATAAAAGAATTGCGACAAATTAGCTACGGATTAGTGAGAAAAGAATTGCGACAGATTAGCTACAGATTAGTGAGAAAATAATTGTGACAAATTAGTTACAGATTAGCGAGAAAAAAGTGCGACAAATTAGCTACGGATTAGCGAGAAAAGAATTGCGACAAAGTAGCTACGGATTAGCGAGAAAATAATTGTGACAGATTAGCTACGGATTAGCGAGAAGAGAATTGCGATAGATTAGCTACGGATTAGTGAGAAAATAATTGCGACAGATTAGCGAGAAAAAATTGCGACAGATTAGCTATAGATTAGCGAGAAAAAATTGCGACAGATTAGCTACGGATTAGCGACAAAGAATTTGCGATAGATTAGCTACAGATTACAGATAGATTAGCTACACATTAGCTAAAAATTTTAAAACTTTTTTACTTCAATTAGAGATGGAATAGAGAGGGATTAGCTATGAATTAGCTAGAAATTTTAAAAGTTTTTCACTTTAATTAGAGAGGGAATAGAGAGGGATTAGCTATGAATTAGCTACAAATTAGCTACGGATTATATCCCTCTCTAATTAGCTACCTGTATTTAGCTACGAAAAAATCTCTAGCAATTTTATAGGTAATCTGTCGCAAAACGTTTTAGCTACGGATTAGTTACGGATCAACTACGAAATATTTCGTAGCTAATGTATAAAATTGTTGTACTGCAAGGTCAATCCTTGTCGGGCCCAAAAAACCAAAAAATATTTTTTTTTCTTTTTAGTAACATTAGTCTTATTATTTTTGGGGAAAATTAATATTTTTAAAATCAATCAACTTGCATGTTTAATTAAAGATATCGTCCTCGAGCGGGCGTTGTAGGGTGCTTACACCTTCCCTACGTGTAACCAACTCTAGGACCCAAAAATCTAGTTTTTCACAGACTTGCTTTATATTTATGGTTTTCCATAATTTTTCAGAAATGACTATGGTGGCGACTCCAAATTTCTTTTAAACCCGTTTTATTTTTTGGTTTGTCGTCCTGTCGCGATTTCGGTTGCGACACATTGAGACACATCTCTCTTTCCTGGAAGTCTACTTCACAAGCTTTCAACTTATTTATTTTCAAAAAAATTCTTTATAAAATGCAAAATCATTTTTCATACAGAAAATAATCAACAATGTAATTTTCAAATGGATTACAATTACTATCCACAACAACCATATGTTCCACATAGTTTTCTGCAACAATTTGTACCACTACAGCAAGTTAAAGCAACCAATGGACCATCCTATAGGGAAGTGATGATACTAATGGGTGAAGTTATAGAGAAATTAGAGTCCATTGATGAAAGGTTGCAAGTTGATCAAAGATGTAAAAATATTGTGCAAGAGTGGTATGAAAATAAGAAAATGTTGTCTGATATGTTGAGGGATGCAAGTAATAACAACTTTATAGAATTACTTGCAACTATTAATACCACCCTCCAATCCCATCAGAGATTTCCTAAAACTCAAGAATTTAACGGACATCGTCATGAAATTTAAGATATGCTTCTAAAGGTTGCCATTTGAGCTGAACAAATGTCTGAAGGTTTAAGTCGGCTAATGAATGATACAATTAGAAAGGTCACTTTGGTAGATATGATGAATATGACATGAAGATGAATCAGACAGATCAGAAAGAGATGATGAATGCTGCCACACAAAGCTTGCAGAATCAGCCAGAATAACCAATAGCGAAATCACATCACATTTATATATTTATTGATGGATATAATGATGATCATAGTAATATGTCTACTGATGGACATATTAATTTTACTAACAATGTTGTTGATGAAGAAATTGGAGATTTTCACACTGATATATCTACTGATGGATATGATGATGCTCACTACCAAAAAAACTCATTTTCTGCCAATTTTGTTTTGAAATATTTTTGTGGGAACTACTTACGAATTTTGTTATGAAAAGAATTGCAAGAAATTGCTGCCAAATTGTTTGCAAAATATTTTGTATAAAAAAAATTTCACAACAAATTTTGTAGGAAATACTTACGAATTTTATAATTTTGTAGGAAATAATTACCCACAAAGGAATTATCTACCAATTAAGATTCTTAGAAAAAATAACAGGAAAAAGCTTCTGAAACTTTCATGATACATTAAATGTTATTTTGCACCATTAATTACTTTTTTGCTTATGGTAATATTTCGGGGTACAATGTCAAGGGTCATAAAATATGTCCTATATGTGAAGAAAACATTGCATCTCATTAGTTGAAAAATGAAAGAAAGATCGTGTATCTGCGCCATCAAAGTTTTTACAAGTTAATCATCCTTACAAAAGGTTAAAGAAAGCATTCAATGGACATCAAGAGAATGATGAAGCACTAATTCCATTAACTGACCTTCAAATTCATGAAAACGTTAATAAAGTACATTATGTATTTGGGAAAACATCCAAGAAGTCATCTGTATCAAGCCCTTGGAAGAAAAAATCAATATTCTTTGATCTTCCATATTGGTCAAAGTTACATGTTAGGCATTGCATAGATGTCATGCATGTAAAGAAGAATGTGTGTGATAACTTGATTGGTACACTATTTATCATTTAGGGAAAGACAAAAAATGGAGTAAATGCTCTTTTGGATTTGGTTAAAATGAAGATCCAAGAAGACTTGGCACCAAGGGAGGTTGGTAGGCATACTTATTTTTCCCCTGCATGTTACATTATCTCCAAACAAGAGAAGATAAGTTTTTGCTTATGTTTAAAGAGTGTCAAGGTACCTCAAGGATACTCTTCAAATATTCAGAGTTTAGTGTCCATGCAAGACTTGAAACTTGTTGGCCTAAAGTCTTACGATTGCCACATCTTAATGTAAAAATTATTACCTGTAGCTATTCGTGGAATTTTACCAAAAATGTTAGACAAACTATAATGCATTTGTGTGCATTCTTCTCTTCAATTTGTAGCAAAGTCATTGATCCTTTAAAGTTAGATGAACTTCAAGCCGAGATTGTTATCATCTTGTGTCAGCTAGAGATATTTTTCCCTCCATCATTTTTTGACATCATGGTACATTTACTTGTTCATTTGGTAAGAGAAATAAAGTTTTGTGAACTGGTATACTTAAGATGGATGTATCCTATTTAACGTTACGTGAAGATTTTGAAAGGGTATGTGAAAAATCAATACTGTCTAGAAGCTTCAATGATCGAAAGGTACATTAGTGTAGAAAGTGTCGACTTTTGTTCATATTACATGGCAAAAGCAAAACCGATAGAAGTTCCTAAGAGATCCTGGTTGAACATGTGTTTTATAAGTAACAACATCTCAAGTGTGAGTGTGGTTAGCAAAGATCGCGAAGAGTTGTTGCAAGCACACCATACATATTGAACAACACAGATGTGGTAATAGAACAATCTAAGAGAACAATCCAAGACAATCAGAGAAATGTCATTTGATAGAGCATAATAGAACATTCATGCCTTGGTTTAAATCTGAGGTTTTGAAAGATCCACAATGTTTTGAGACTTTGATGTGGTTAGCGAATGGGTTGAAATTTGATGTCATTTGTTGTATAGGTTATGGAATTAATAATTGCACATTCAATATGTCAACACCCAATTTCGTCTAGGTGAATGCATTTATTTTGTTAAATAAAATAAAATAAAATAAAAAATATGTTTTTGACTGAAAGTAAGTTTTAAACTTTAATTCTACCATGAAAAAAAAAGGAGAAAAAAGAAAGAAAAAGAAGGGAGAATCTAATTTGTTTTTAATTATCACATCCTTTTCATGAGCCCAAATGTTTTGTACAAACTTTCACCCCCACTGTTTGCTATATACACTCCACACATGACATGTCAGAAAAGGACATTTTATAATATTTGTTTTTTAGAGAAGGGTATAATATGTGATGTGTCTCATTGATTTTTCAGTCAGATAAGATATTATTTTAATAATTAGAAGCAAATATTCCTGATAATAATGCCTTTTAGAGAATGGTACAATTTTAATAATTAAAAGAAAATATTCTTGGTAATAATTAGAATCAATTATATGAATAATATGTTATGATTTGATCAGGATCTTCATGTACCGGAAAATAAATGATTATAGTAATTACAAGCAATATTTTGTTAATAATTATAATCAATACCATTATACGACAATTTAATTTCTATAATATGTTTCATAGGCACCAATTCCTTCCTCATATATTTTATTATAATTAAAGACTAAGATTTCAGTGGTATCCAAGGTATCTATATAAACACAAAACCTCTCCAATGCAAGACACTCAAAAAATTTGATACTTCTCTTCTTTTACGAGAGCACACACGCACGAGAGATCACCTCGCTATCCTTTTAGTCAGGATTTGCTCAATTCGTTGCCTTAAAAAGTAAGTTATTTTTTTCTCCTAATGTTATTCATGTATTGGTGAGCATAATAAAATTAATGGGTTGTGAATCCTAACCCCTTACTCTGTTACAATATCAAGTGTATTGATTGACTTAATATATTGCTAAACGTGTTTGGGGTCTAATGTTATGTAATTTTGGGGCTGAATTCATAATTGATATTGTCGTATGACAACATTATAAACTCATTCGTAAGATTTTAATTCCCCTTTTTTAAAAAAATAAAAATTATAATGTACCACACCTAGCCAAACTCGACCAAATAAGTAAATGATACATACATACCAAAACAGTCAAGTATTCAACCTAGGCCGAGTTAGCCTAAGTCTTATCAGATCTAACCTAAACATCTAGAGGAATAACCTGCACAAGATAACATATAACCAACCTAAGCCGTCAAGGAAAGTAGCCGGCCTAGGCCGACTACTCTAATAGACTCAGTAAGATTAAAGCCCCCTAGTGTTTCAATAGGTCCTAAGGGCCTGGGCTAGGGCCCAAGCCCACTTACAGCCAAAGCCCAAGCCAAGGCCCGGCCCATAGTATAACCAGACATAATTAATGCTCTATAAATACGCGTGGACCCCAGTAATTAAGGGTACGCATTCATTAATCACAGATTTGACCTTTTTGAGAGTTTTGACTCACTTGAGCTTCGGAGTCCCTTCTGCAGGTAACCCCTTATGGGTCCAATCCGACATGTATCGACCGGGAAGAGGCCAACTGAGGAGATAGGGGACTACATGGTAAGGTGACGCTTGTGCCTAACTCATCTTACTTGTTCTCTGCAGGAACATATAAATTATACTTTTTTATATGATTTTTGGATATCATGTCAAGTCTTGGATTTGTTTGATAACTTAAATTTTTTATCATGTTGAATCTCGGATTCCCTTGATAATTAAAAAATATTAAAATTTCAAAATTTAACTCATCATCTCAAATAGTTCATTTTTTTCAAAGAACTACGTTATCTCTGATTTTCCAAATGGAAATACGTATGAGCGAGGTACAATCCTTGTCGGGCCAAAAAAATAAAAAAAATAATTTTGTTTTTATCTTTATTATTTTGTACTTGTATTTATTTTTTTTGATTTTTTGGAAACAACAAATATTTTAAAACATCTATTTTTTATCTTGCATACTTAATTAAAGGGAACCGTCCTAGGACAAGCGTTATGGGGTGCTAATACCTTCCTCACACGTAACCGACTCCAAAACCTAAATTTGGTTTCAAAGATTGTTCTTTTTTAAATATTTTTCTATAGTTTTTCATAATAAACTATGGTGGCAATTGTACCTTTTAAATCATTTTTGTCGTCCCGTTGCAAGTTCGGTTGCAACACTCTATGAAGTCTCTGGCAAATAAAAGCACAGTACAAAATAGTGGAATCAGTCTTGAAGCTAAGTCGCTACAATTTTCTAAATCTAAAGATTAACATCCTGTATTTGGGTCAATGACATACTATGGTGTAATACAAGAGATATGGGAGGTTGATTATACCATGTTTACTATTCCATTGTTAAAATGTAAATGGGTTGACAATAAGAGATATGGGATGTTTTCATTTCACAAATATATGGTTGAACATCATAGTTCATCAAAGGATGAAGCACCCACTAAGAGACCCATCAGAGGAGCCACTAGGTTGGGACAACTCTTAATTAGAAGAGCTAATTGTCAAAAAACACCTATTGATATTGACGTCGACATTAGAATTCCTAGAGGTCATTATGTAGACGTCTTCAAAAGTTATTTAGGAATGTTGGCAGGAGAGAGAATATCAATCCCTACTCCATCTTTTGATCATGTTATTGAAGTTGATCGGGACATGATATGGTAGGATTTTGTGTAACTAATATTAATGTTATTAACCTTATAGTTTGATTTTGTTGATAATATGTTAAATATTATTGATGACATTTTCTATATTGCAGCTAACATTTGATATTCCAAATGTGGTGACACTAAAA
>Ga0099822_1007201_pt1 | contig 14399 bp, 8 predicted proteins | sample CowpeawhiteBW_FD_76839 | JGI IMG/M metagenome (GOLD analysis project Ga0099822, IMG submission 76839) | Root nodule microbial communities of legume samples collected from California USA - Cow pea white BW | ecosystem: Host-associated > Plants > Roots > Nodule | place: USA: California | collected...
TTATATGACATTAGTCTTACACATATAAGACCTTAGACACCACTTTTACACCAAAACCTTAAGGCAATGTTGTTATGGGTCTTTATTCTTATATAGTGTTTAACTTTGTCTTTTCTATCCAATATGGAACTTTTTGACTCACACTTAGACTATTCTCACACATCATCAACTATGTTACGGGGGAAAGTGGTTGTTGCTTCCTACAACTCAGCCACCCTACCTCGCGTCCATCACTACAAGCATATGCAGTTTCCATTCTTGTACACAAATTTACAAAAGTGTAGACATGTGCATGCTGGCATTCACCCAAAGAAAAGGCATAAACTTGCTGAGAGAAAATTACTAGTGGCGTGTGCAGGAACATGTCTTTCCATTTCATTTCAATCATGAGTTTCACCCTCTCTTTTTTTCATTATTTTTCTTTTAAAAATCAAATTAAAATAAGAACAAAATAAGATAAAATAAAATAAACAAAAAAATAAAATACAATACAATACTACAAAATACATTAGACTGAAATAAAATAAAATAAAACAAAACAAAATGAAACAAAATAATAAAAAATAAAATAAAATAAAAGTATAAATGCTTATATTCCTTCTCAAATTTTTATTATATTTTTTTCCTTTTTTTCAAGCTAGTTCTACTCCTTATTTTTTTTTATCATTGCTACCCGAAAGAAATTGAGTGTTGACAATGGAGAAAAGAGATGGAGAATGGATGTCACAATGCATTTGGAGAAGAAGAGGAAGAAGAAAAAAAAACTCAAAAAAAGAAACTAAGAAAACAAAGAAAATTAAAAAAAAAGCAACACACTGACAAATGTGGTCACCTTCCAAATGATGTTAACATTGATTTAACGAGAATGATCACATTGAATCATTTTAAATAAAATAGGGACTAAATTGAGGATATAAACAATAGAGGGATCATATTGAATAAATCCAACGAATATTATGACTTTTTAACATCAAATTTTATGATTTTTTTATATGTCATTCAACCTTCTCATTTCTTACTTATGTATGAATTCTTAATAGATGTATATACATATTGTTCCATCTTATTGAAACTAAACATATAAGTAAATACATTAGATTTGTTACACTCTTAAATAGAAAAAGTTGCATAAAGGTTATGAGCTTAACTTTTTACCTAATGGTAAGCATTTGATCAACAATAATTATTTTATTTGTTTATGTTATTGATGTTATAATTATAGGAGTTGACACATTGCTTATTTCACTTCTCAAAAAGAAGCTTTTGCCATTAATTAAACTTCAAAGATTTGGATGCTTCAAAATATTTTTTAGGAATAAAAGTGACACCTTTCACATTTTATAATTTTATAATTTGTTCGGGTGAAATATGTTTTTGATCTCAATATTATTATGCAAAATTGGAAATGATTTCTGTGCAGAACTCTAAACTATTTTGGTCCTCGTGCTTTCAAAAGTGATGGTTTTGGTCCCTGAATTTGGACAACGTTAAAATTTTGCCAACGTGGCAAACGACGTTCTACTTAGACACTTCTCTCGCTGACACGTAAGCGTACACGTTGCTGACACATGTTTAATAAAATTTTATTCAATGAAAACTATTTATTTTTTATTGCTTTAAATTACTTCCATTATTTTCATTTTTAAAATTGAAATATAAATAATTTTTTGCCTTCATGAAAGAATCCCAAACCACCAAAAATACTGTTCTTATTCCTCTAACCAACAGACAATTCTTCATCCCTTCCAACACATATTCATCTCCATTGGAGCCTATCCACTACAAAATTATCAATTTCATCTTCAACCACGGGATCCAAATAAAACATAGCACAACCACACTACAAAAAAAAAAAAAAACCCTTTCACGGTCCTTTTTCATCCTCCATCATCACAACACCCACACTCATCATTTCCAAAACTAATACATCAAACAAATAAAAAATCAACAAGGACAAGACATCCAAAATCAGTTTCATCCTCATTCTCGACCCATCCTTCTTTGTTGCCAATAATTATCTTTCCAACGACTATAACTCTAACGACATCTTCAGTTTGTAGATGGGAGTTGTTGGCAATACTTGGAGTGTCCTCGTGGTGAAACCATGGTTGCTCAAAGAATAAAGAAAGAGAAAGGAATAGTGGGTCGACGCTACCTGTCACGATAGCGAGGGTGAACAATTTCAATGGCAGCTTTATCTAAACGAGCAGCAAGCACCAACAATACCCTTGATGGCCTAGGATGGACAAAGGTGGAGCTTTTGATCCCAAATGCGAAGATCCCTAAAACCCTAATACAAAAATGTGACCAGCTTATTTTTATCCACGAAACACTTCATACCACTACGTTCTTTTGTGTTGCCACCAACATTTTGTGTTGTATATCCCTCTACTATGCGCTTTGGAGAGATGATGGGTGACTATGAAGATAATGAATGTGAGGAATGAAAAAGATAAAGAAGTGATGGAATGTGTGAAATGGTGAGATAAATTAGGGAATGGAAGATGGTGTCCCTGTTAAGGATATGAAAATGTTTGGAAAAATTAAGAATGTGGAGAAGAAGTATGGTGAATGATGGAAAAGGAGTAAAGAACCCTAATCAATCCTTGAGGAAAACAAAAGTTTCCAATTTTTTAAAAGATTTAAAAAGTTGTTGGGTTTTTTAAAAATCAATAAAATTAAATTTTTCACATGGCAATTCACTGTGTCTAAGTGGAATGTCGTTCGCCATGTGGACAAAACTAATGTATGGTCCTAATCTTTAAACTCTTGTAACTTCACATTATGTTTTTTTTTTTTTGTCTTTGGATGGTAAAATTTATTTAGAAGGGTAATTCATTTATTAAGAAAATTCAAAATCTCATATTAAAATGACTTTTTTTGGATAAAGTAATTAGATTGAAATTGAAGAAATTCAAACAAGTCATTCTAATGTAAAGAAATTAAAGTTCTTAAATAAATGAATTACTCTTCTAAATTATGTCATCAAAACACAACATTAAAGATTTAAGTAATTTGAAATTTTACTCCTTTTCACTTCATTCTCATTCCACTTACAAAAGCCAAGCTGAGTCGACTTAAGTTGAAGGTTTAGTTGAGTGAACTTGAACTGAAGTTTCAACCGAAGGTATAGACAAGTTGGTCAGGTCAGAAACCTAGATGAGACGGTCCACGTAAAAGGTCGATACAAATAGAGCATAGCTTAAGATTGCGATAAGTATACCAAATCGTTGTTATAATTGAATTTAGGTTGTATGCTGTTTTTGAAAAATAAAATTTTTTGTATGGGTGAAGGTTACAACTTGAAGCAATGATGCAAAGGATAAAGTGACGTACACTAATAATTATTTATTGTTTTGATTACAAATGTTAAATGCGTTTGGTAATGGAATTTAAATGTCTTAATTTTTGTAAAAGATAATCTTAATTTTACTACTATTATTATTAAAAGAAATTTAAAAAATTGTTATTAAAATGATTTACCATAATTATAAAATGTCCATAAAATTTAGAATTGATTTTAATATTATATAAAATCACACTCTATTTGACATTCAAATTGATTTAAATAGACTTTTTACTTATTACAATTAAATATTAAATTCTTCTTATTATTATCGGAAACTATGTGTATCCGTTTTTTATAATGATAATAAAAATTATTTATTTCTTACTATTATTATAAAAATAAATATACATAATTTTTATAATTTTATTATAAATATTTTTTATTTATTTTCTGGATATTTTGTTATTATAATATTTATTTGTAGTTTAAAGTACAATTTAAATTTTAAAAGAATAATAAAATTCAAAAAAGTTAAATTTAAAAAAAGTACCACTTAAAAAATAAATTTGGTAAGGACTTGTGTACAATAATACATTTTATTAATTACTACAAGGTTTTTCACTTTTATTTTTAATAATAATAATAAAATTATAATTATAAAATAAATGTAAATAATTTTTATGATTTTATTATAAATATTTATATTTAACTTTTAGGTAACTTTTTATTATAAGTAATTATTTTAATTAAAAATATAGCTAAATTTGAAAAAAATGTTAAATTTTAATATTATAGTCGTGTAAAAGATAAACTTGATAAAGTGCAGAATAATGGTAATTTATTGAAATTTATTAAATACTAAATTGAAAGCAATGTGTAATCTCCTTCGCATAAAAAAGATATAAAATTATAATGTAAAAGAAAATATAAATAAATAATTTTTACAATTTTATTACGGATAGTTTTACTTAATTTTGTGAATAAATTTTTTTATTATAAATCGCTATTTTAAAGTACCAAAATGGCTAAATTTAAAATAGATGATATTTAAATGATAAAATTAATAAAATCATTATTTTAATTTTAAAAGAGCATTTACTTATTAAAGGTAAGAAAATGTGTAATGATGATATAAATTAATGTTATAGATTATTTGAAGATACTAATTATTAATTACATTAATATTTAAGATAATATAAAAATTTAACTTATCATTAAACAAACGTTACCAAAACTAAAAAATATCAATAATTTTAAATACCATAAATATAAAAATTAATTTTTTCATAAAGAAAATCAGAATCTATTTAAGATTTAACTGATTAATTTCAATAGTTATCAAATTTAAATTTCAAATTAATTATAATACTATAATTAAAAAATAAATGAGATATAAGGTGTAATCAGGTGACAACATCCTTTTGATGATACATAATAAATATTGAAATATTTTCTCTTTTTTCCTTCCCCTAACAAGAATAACAACAAATCAAATCTTGTATTTAGTTTTAGAAACTGTTACTAACAATTTATTGTTTGATTCAGTTACCTATTTTTTTTTTTGTATTTTTTTTTTATTTTGATCGAGCCCTAGACAAATAGCTTTATCAATAAAATTATTTGTGAGTTCTTTCGATTACCAAAATTTCATCATATTTTTGAAAGAAAGTTTAATTAATTTGTACATGAAAATATATTTGGCTCGAATAAAACAAAAACGTCAAATTAATTTTTGTAACTATATTGAAAGAATAAATTAACAAACAAGTTAATCACTTAAAAAATTAAGTCATTTACAACTATTAAATCATATATTAATCTTCGAAAAAAAAATAAATCAAAGGAAACTTTGCTTAAAAAAATTATATTAACTCTTTGACGAAATAAATAAAATTAAACTTTACATAGAAATAAGAACAAAAATTTGAAAGAAAGACAATAGGGTTTCAGTTCAACTTATTTATTTTCTCCCTCTTTTCTCTCCTAGTACAGGAATCTTCGGAAGGATCATCGTTCGTTCATCGTAGGTAAACGCCAAACGCTGTAAAAAATTGAAGATCAAATGCACTGTGAATCTTAATTCGAATTGGTTTTGTTTTTTATTTTTCTGCCCAGTTGCTTCAGCTTTGTATTCAATTGTCCGTTAATTACTTTTGTTCATTGCATTAATCCGATATTGAACATGGAGTCTGAATTGATTATCTTTTGCTATAGCTGTGTGTGCTTACTGAAAAGAGTAACAGACAGATTGCTTGCAACTGAGAATTGATTAAATGAATCAAGGATAGTACTTTTTATAATTTAATGAATAGGTTTTGGGTGTGTATGCGTTGGTATGTGACTTTGTGTGAATACGAGTTGAAAACTGAGATTTGTGAGAGCAAGGAGAAGGTGGTTGTTATCTGTTTCTTTGATTATTTTCTTTTGTTCTTTAAGGTGTGTGTTTTTAGTGTGTATTAGTCAAACAGATGTTTTATAATATAAAAGGAGGAGTTGTAACTATGCATTGTTCTGTTCCAAATAGTGTTTCATTTTCTTGTTTGGATTTGGTTATGCTTTTTATCTTAGAGAGAAGTGGCGTCTTTCATGAATCCTAAATAATCTAAACAGCTATTTTGGTCAGTTTTCTTGAATATGCTAATTGTTTGGTTGTGAGTCTCACACTGCAGTCTTTGAAAATAACTTATTTTCCCCGGTGGTGATTTCTTGTTGTGCTTCAAAAGTGAATAGCAGAGAAATAGAAACTTCAAATTAGATGAATTAATTCTTAGTTTTGAATGTGGAATATTTTCCATTTTATTTTAAATTACTGTCATCAACTGACATGCTTTTCAGTTCCCAAATATTGAATTGCCCACATTTTTCAATAGTGAAAGGATTTATCTGACAGCGTGCCTTCTACTTAATTTCTTTGTTTGTGGATTAGTAGCCTAGAAGGCATGTTGATTGTCCCATAGAAGATGGAACTCAATGGTAGCAGTTCAAGTGCCCACCAGACATGTTCTTCGGAGGGATCACGAGATGCCAGCAAAAAGTCCACTGAGAAAGAAGTATTTGTTAACCATGGTATGCTCGTTTCTTACACTTTTTTTTTTTTATAATTTAGAAGACAAAAGAAGAGTTTACATGTGTTAGCATGCAAAATCTGTCGTGGTTTCAGCTATTCTTGTACCTTATAAGTGTATATATAATACTGGTTTTATTACTAATATTCATAATTAGTGTTGAAACATTTCTTTCTGGACTTTGTATTATTTTGTAACTTTAAATTAAAATATGTAGCATAGTATGAATGTTTTATTGGAATAATTTTACAGAGTCCCCAAGAGCTGCTCTGTTTACCCTGATTTTTATCATTTTATACTTTCTTAGTATGACATTACTTTTTTGAGGTTTGATTTCATTTTCCCATGTAGTTGAAAATAAAAAATGTGAAAATTCATTGTGGTAAATAATTGCTAGTGTTTTTAATTTAACTGTATGGATTATTCACAATTACAAACATGGTAGTACATGCATGTAAAGTTTATATAAAATTGACGTATGTAACCAAAGATCGTGGGAACCTATTTGGGATATTCTTACGGGTTCTAAAATCTTCAGAAAATTGTTCTTGAATGTTGACCTTATGACTTGTGAGACTCTGTTTAGGGATTGTTTTTTTAACTTTAGTATCACTTGTTCAAAGTTCTCAAGTACATTTATGTTTTCTTGCAGCTGAGATAGCTTGGCATCAAATGAGAAAAGAATGGGTTGGTAATCGATCTACAAAATTGGAAAGACCTCCTAAAGAATCAATTGTGAGGTATATGCATACTTCTGATTTCATCTGTTATAAAAGGGGAGAGGAATGCTATATTAATGGTATAATAATGGTTTTTAGGATTGAAGTTGTATCCCGCACTATAAAGAGTTTTACACTATCAATATACCAAGTGATATGTTTAAAACTGTAATTAAACAGGGAGAGGAATGCTAGTTTAATGGTATAATAATGTTTGTTAGGATTTAACTTGGATCCACAATATAAAGAGTTTTACACTATCAATACCATGTGATGCCACTTGACATGGTTAAAAACTTTGGGAAACATTTACTGAAAGTTAAGTGTTCTACTTAATTCAATGATATGATACTTTGTTTACTAATAGTGTAAGGTTATGCACTGATGGTGCATCAGATGATTTTTTTTTTATTTGGACAAGCAATGCATGTATTTGATTAAGAAGGATCTTTTACACTTGATTTTATCTGCTTATATGTGGGAAAGATCGTATCATCCATGTTGAATCTGTAAAGATGAGGTGGTTACACTATTGACATCACTGAAGTTAAATGAGTAGAGAAGGCCGAAGGAAGGGGGAGAACTGCATTTTAAATTAGATTAGAGATGGGTAGAGCTTTATTTTTAATTTTTTTGGGGTTTCCTTTTTCTCTTTGTTGGTTGAAGTCTTCAATAAATGGTGAGATATACAAGAATGTTGAATTAAGGTTTTGGACAACCGTGTACTAAAAATATTTGATCTGAAAATGGAGTGGAACACAGGCATTATCATGGATATTATTCCTCCTCCTGAAATATAAAGTTCTTATAGTGGTTTTCTAAATAACTATTCTCATTGCCAAGTTACACAAATTATGGAGATGCTTCAGTATTCCGTACAGTAGCATCTGCTTGAAAGTGTGGTCACCAATGTAGGCAAAAGTATATATATGTTATTTGTGCTCTATTTAGGTTATAACTAGTTCATTTAGACTGCTAATATTTACAGTATGTGCTTTACAAATTTATTTGTATTTCATGTAAAAAATTAATTTGAGATGATCAACCCCAAATTGCATTATCAAGGATTATTGGGAAACAACTTAATGATTGGGCTAAAACACAGGGAATGGGCATTTTCGCTAGCCAGAAACTTTTGAACTCATAATAGGTGGATAAGTAATTATTATAATTTGAGGGAGAGTGACAACAGCCTTCTTTTCTCTGTTGAATTTTATTATGCAACAGAGATGCAGACACTAAATTGATAAAACTACTGTCAAGATGAAGTTTTGCAGCAAATTTATTGACCCCTTTGTTATTTTCATTACATGTTTTGACAAATGAAACACTAGTTTTTACCATCTTAATATATAATACAGGTGAAAATATTGTATTCAACTGTGAACTGTTATATTATAGTCTATGTGTACCTGTAATTCCTATTTCATTTCAATAAATTTAACCAATAATTGGTCTTGTGGCCTTTCGTACGAGCTTCTGCTTTTTGTAAAGTTGAGGTCTTGATGCACTTTTGTAGTTTCTGCCTTCTCGTGTCTGTGAAACCCTATGTACCCATGTACGCATGTTGTGTTTTCCAACAGTAACCTGGATATCTCTTGCAGCTTAACAACAAGTTATGAGGATCTACTTTTATCCGCAGCCCCTTTTCAACAGCCAATATCATTAACTGTAAGTTCTTAAGAGATATACAATTTTTGTTATCAAATTTGGGGATAACTTCGGTGAAAAAATGATAGAATGTTATATCCTTGTGCAGGAGATGGTTGATTTTTTAGTGGACTTTTGGCATGAAGAAGGTCTCTATGATTAAATTTCATATTATTGTAAGCTTCAGTAAGAATCTTGCTCTTGCACGGTTTTGTTTGTAATTGTGCTGATTGTTGCTGAGGCAAACAAGTTTTGGACAAGTTGGTGGATGATCCCTATACCATTGGATTGATTATTATATGATAGTAAAGTTTATTCTCTTGGTATAAAAAACTAGCTTCTTCGTAATTTAAATCTGCAATACCTTTAGATTTTTTAATCATTGTTGTGGCTTCTCGTACAAAGAAATCTTCCACATAATCAATTCTTTTTGTAGAATGTTTTTTTTTTTTTTTTATTGTGGACAATCTCAATGTCTGAATCCTTTACATTGAATTGTATTTTTAAATTTTTGTAGTTTTTATCTTGTATCGGTTGAAGATGCACGGTCAAATGATATGGAAATGAATATAAGATGATAAATAAAATATTTTCGCATGTTCAATTTTAATTTTTACTCTTTTTTGTTGGATATAAAAGGATTAAGGGAAGAAAAAACACTCTATGTTTTTAGAAGGGAAGAAAAAATACAACGAAGTATTTTTGTGGTTCTAGTCACTTAACTCTTCTCTAACCCAGTTTAGGTATTCTTTAAATAAGTTATACGTGGTCAAACAAATTATTCTTTCAAAAAGTCAAGTTGTCTAAGGTGAGCTAACTTGGTTACAGAGGTTAACTCATTATTGATTGAGTTAAAAAGGGATTAATTCAAAATGAGTCAAAATTTTTGTAACTCGACTCTCCCACTACGAATTGGTGGGTTAGTAAAAATTGACTCAAAAATGTTGTTCTTTTAATTTATTTTATATAGTTTTTCTAGTATATTTAAAGTAGATTGACTCAACTCATTATTTTATAGCTGTACACACTAATTATTCACTTATTGTACCAAATATTATTATAAAGATAATATTTAAAAATAAAAGCATCAACGTAATTTGTCAAACAAATAATTTAGCATTCATATTATTCAAATTACTTAACAATTATTTGTTTTAAAAAGAAGAAATATTCAACCTACGTAACTAGAAGTAGTTTATAGTTATAATAAAAAAACTTGTGTAAAATGGTAAAAAATTAATAAAGGATTGTTGTTGGTGTGTTAGGGATTGGCTCGAACTCGTTTAGCATGCTGAGCAGTTCTTTTTGCACCCTCTTATTTTCTTCCTACACCCTCCCAAAGGCGTGAAATCCTACATATGCCATTCTTCTTAAATGTTATTATTAAAAAAAATGAAATTATTCATTGCTTTGCTTTCCGGAATTGCCCACTTCTTGTTGTCCATTGCATCTCAACACTTCATCTTCATGTTAATGATTTTAGTTGGTGTTTCCCTCTTTCTGCATATAACACCTCGTAATCAACCAATACCTTGTTCATTTTAGCAACAAAGAAGAGGTATGATTGTTTTAGTAGTTTAGTAGTTTCTCTGGTAGGGTTTTGTAGGATTCTGGTAGGGTGTCGTAGAGGTGCGACATTGATAGGTGAGGTTTTTCAAATATTTCGTATTAGGTAGTCCAATATTCATAACCGGATCTGAAAAGTGAATCAGATTACAAAATCCAAAAGTGTGAAGTTGACAATATTATGGATAATCTGGTATGCAATACGAGATCCAGGAGATCATACTGGATTAGATAGTCTAGTATGATTTCTTGGATCCAGTAATGCATACCAGATTACTCGATCTTTTATAGTGTAGTACATACCGGATTGGTTAATCTAGTATACATTACCATATCAGGGAAACTATACCAAATTATTTGATCCAGTACAGGTCATTCCAAACCAGATTGGGTAGTCTGGTATGATTTTCCAGAATTGACATTTGCATACTAGATTGCCCAATCTGGTATTTTTTGATGTTTTCTACATAATATGCTTAAAACTAATTCTAATATGTTTGTTCCTTTTAAAGGTGTTTAACGTGTTCGACATGGATGATTGTTTTTAGTGAAGTATTAAAAGAAGTTGACCAAAGTTTGTGCATTGGAAGAATTAGAAATGTTAATGAGTGAAGATGATGTTGGAGGAGGAGATTAAAATGGGCATTTCACGATATATGATATATTTGCAACACATGATTATCTACTTGAGTGGGTGTCAGGAATTCCTTTTGGTCTTAGTTTTGTGGTTGTTATTCTCAGATCTAACAAAGCTAATGGACAATCTGGAAGAAAAACATACATTTTGTTAGGATGTGAAAGAGGTGGTAAGTATAGAAAATACAAATTTGATTTGAAACCAAGTATAACTGGGACATGGAAATGTGACTGTTCGTCTAATTTATGTGGTAAACAAGTTAGGATGGAAGAGGGTTGGCAACTGAAGGTGAAATGTGGCACTCATAATCATGATTTGTCGAAAACTTTAGTTAGTCACCCCTATGCTGGAAGATTGAAGATGTATGAGCAATTTGTACTTGTTGACATGACTAAGTGTTTATTGAAGCCTTCAAACATATTGCTTAGTCTAAAGGAAAATAATGAAGACAATGTGACTACAATAAAGCAATTGTATAATGCAATGTATGCAGTAGCGGACCTACGTTAGAACTAAGGGGGCCACCCCCCCACCCCCCCCCCCCCCCCCCCCCCCCCTTTTTTTTTCTCCCAATAATTAAAACCCCAAAACTTTTTTTTTTTTTTTTTTTTTTTTTCAAAATGCGAATCCTAGGCTTAAATAACCAAATAACTACACAAAATGAAGTAAACAAAAGAATTTTAAAAAGGCGAGAGAGAATTAGAACATTAGAGAAAGAAACGTACTGTTCCTTTGTCTTTTTGTGCTCATCATGTGTTTGGTCTACAGTTCTATTCTTTTGTTCATCGTTGAGAGCCTCACTGGACGCGGAGGAAATGGATGAAGAGTTCGGAGTCGCAGGTTGCTGGTTGGTTACCTCGGACCAATCTTTCTTAGTCTGAGGTAGTTCCTTAACATCAGAGGTTGGAAGCAGTTCCACGTTGGACCCTAAAGGCAAATCAAGCAGAGGACTGTATTCTTGCACACCCAACAACTCCATAAACCCTAAAGAGCTCTTGTCATCAGAGAAATCAAGCAATGGATAATTAAAGTGGAAGGACGATGACCCTATGGCATAATCCTCCTTCTTCTTCACACCCATCGTCATCATCACCGTATTATTATCCATATATATATATATATATATACTTATCTCTCAAATGCCCAATCTGAAATAATCCTTCATTCAAAAAGCTACAAGAGCAGTGAGATAGATACGATAAATATATGATCGATCTGGTTAGGTGGATGAAAGAAGAGAGAAAGAAAGAAAGAAAGAAAGATTGATAGCGGAGCTTTGTGGGTTGGAAGAAAGTGAAAGGTGATTGTGGAAATGAGTTGGAAGTGAAAGAAGCAAGTAGTAATGAATGAATATGAATACATATACATACATAAGTTCCATAGTTAAAGCCAAAAACAGTGACACCAAAGAGGTCACCGGCAATTGTAGGTTAGTGGGTGGTACGGACAACGTGGCAGCCGGTGGCATTCAATGCATGGTCGACGTTTTCATACGTAGCGCATCATTGATTCATTGTGGGCGTGTTTTCTGTTTCTGTGTGTGAACGGGGTTACGCTACCTCCTTCTCTTACGGAACCAAACACGTTATGGATTCTAATCCTCTTTACGGGGGAAAGGACGTAACTACAAAATTTCGGTGCAAAATACTCAAAACAAAAACACTTCTTTTCTTTTTCTTATTCATTTTGCTCTTCTGGACTAACATTTTCATTCGCATATTATAATGTGAAAGATTAAGGCTGTAATTAACTACTGAGTTTATTACAATCTAACTAGTTCATGTAAATGTTTATATTAATTAATGTGGAATTTTATTACTTAAGCACTTAAGATAAATTTTAATTTTAATTCAATAACAGTATAAAAAGTTCATACTAGCAACCACAAATTGATTTTCGAAAATGCTTGACACTTTTGTTACTCCCTCTCCCCTCCCCCCCTTGCCAAAAAAGGAGTATTTTTGTGCCTAAGATAATAATTTTTTTTTTTTTTTTGCAAATGATAGAGAAAGTATTCTTGCTTTGTCTTTTAAAACTATAAAACTACCTTTAATTTACATGTATATAAAGACACGTTATTTTATATTTGGATTATACGGTGAGATTAAGACATAGTGTAGAGATAAAGTTAATTAAATTGGATAATACGAAGTATATAATTAAAGAATCTACATACGCACACGTCTGCGACGGTGTTATGCAAATTAAACACCACATAGTTTTGGTCTAGTGTGTATATATAAAGTGAACTAGCTACATCCTCCTAAGTCCTATTTCTTTAGTATTCTTTTTTTCTTTTTGAGCTTTACGATCTTTAAAGGAAAAATGACTGTACAAAGTTAATGAAGGGAAAAAGAAGGATGCACGTGTGTTATCATAGTTAATTTTTTGTAAAAACGTGATTAAAAAACGTATACATCTTTATATTTTTTTTAACGTATTTCAATTATATATATCTTAAAGAAAATCTTGAAAATTATCATAAAAAAGCAATATCTAAATTGGTGATCTCAACCTAAAATTTCAGATTTAAAAATGAAGAGAGAAAACAGATTAATAGATAAAATGCATATTTACAAGTAAAAATATTAAAAATAATGAGAAAAAAAAAAAGTTAAACCAACTCTTGGAACGACATGCATAGAAGGAATACGACAATCAGATACAAATTGAGTGATTCGTTTCTGGTTAAACCGAGAATTTATACCAAAGCGAGGGTTCACAAGTAAATGAGATTATACCCTATTACCGATCTAGAAGCAAGAGAATATATTGAAAGTCTTCTGCTTTTTAATGTGTCTGCAAAAATGTTTCTATTACTGTAACTGGGACTTCACATTTTCTTAAACTTGAAAATAAAAAAAATTGAGAATAGTACATTTGTTTATGTTTAATTTAAGAAGCAATTAGATGAATATAATTGACAATGAAAGAGAGAGTTAATTTTGAAGAGAAAGGAGTTTTCTTGGTAAACCGACCATATCCGAGGTAGGGTAGAATTGTTTGGAGGATTTTTCGGTTTGGAAAAGATTTGCCACTTAGATAAATAAGGAATCAATCAATCTCTTAAAGTATGTTCGAATGTTGAAAGTGAGGTAAATTCTTATTTCTAGAATTACATGCTATAAGTGTAGGGAATGATATAATAAAACACAAACTAATTACTTTGCCTTTCTTAACAGATACTAATTTAGTGAACACATCAAGATTGTTTTTAATCAATTTAACCCAATCAAGCCAGAAGTAAGAAAGAATGGTTTTCTTATAGTTTTTTGTTGTTGTCAGAAATATATATATATATATATATATATATATATATATATATATATATATATATATGTGTGTGTGTGTGTAACATCCCAATTTTAGCAGCTTAAAACTAATAAAAATAGGAAGTTTCATCATAGTTCCAAAACAGATAATCCAGTGTACACAATATATTAATACAGTCTTACAAAAGGTATGACTATAAA
>Ga0099822_1007203_pt1 | contig 14397 bp, 2 predicted proteins | sample CowpeawhiteBW_FD_76839 | JGI IMG/M metagenome (GOLD analysis project Ga0099822, IMG submission 76839) | Root nodule microbial communities of legume samples collected from California USA - Cow pea white BW | ecosystem: Host-associated > Plants > Roots > Nodule | place: USA: California | collected...
AGTTAACGGAAAGGAGTTGATTGAAAAAGTATAACGAAAAGTAGGACCAAATTGAAAACAATTTAAAAAGTAGGACCAAAGTGAAAAAAGTCGACCAAAACTAGGACCAAATGACTATTTAAGCCTTATTATATGGATAGATGAGATTGGTTGTTGCCAAATGGTTTGTGTAACGTCCCATTTAATTAATGACCATAATTAAAGAAAACGTCACACAATTATAATATAACAGTGAAGTCCTAGAGTTTAATCATTACTCCTTACAAACCAAGATACACCGCGATGCCACCAAAAGTAAAGGAAACATGTTAAACAGTTTACTGGAAACATAAAGAATTATAAAGGCGAACAAGTACATGGGTCGTAGCCCTAAAGATAGCCCAAGAAGGACAGAAAGTTCAGCCCAAGAAGACTAAGCAGCGGATTCGTCTCTCCCCTGTTGACCACGGTTACCTCTCGCATCTGCTCCCATCAATATAATTGATGATCATCGCTAAGGTAGAAGAACAACATACAAAGCAACAACAAGAAAAGGGTAAGCTAGAGCCAACAATATTTTTATCATGCGATCAATATACCTTCATAGTTCAATATACATATACAATATACATCTACCACCCAAACATGTTATGACCTTTCAATCAGACTCGACTCGACTCATCCGGATACATATAGCCTGGTCGGATTCAGCAGATGCTTGCACTTGTGGTCAATACCTTTGCTCACCCCTGAGCTGCTCACCCCCGAGCTAAGTGTTACAAGTGTTACAATGAATTAATTTCTCTCACACACAAGGTTAGCCCTTAATGAATTTTAGGCTTCCTGCTACTCTCACCACAGGAGTCAGTCCACTCTAAGTGAGACTAACTGACTCTTTAGAGCGTCAGGATGCAACCTTACCTTGAATCCTTACCAGATCATATAGATGGGGCACCACCATGGACACCCACTAACAGGGACCATGGGATTACGTCCCGACCACTAAAGCGCACCCTGAAAGTCCCACCTAGAGACTCCAAGGAATTACGCACTGACACGGACCAAACATAATCACACAGCCAAATAACATTCACCATGCAAGTATACATTCATCATGCCAACCTTTAAAGCCAACACCTTTCATGTTCCAGCTCCAACTCATTTCAACTCATCATAAACCCTCCATGTATAAAAGATTTCCAACTCATCTCGTTATCAAGTCTCTTTAATACCAACCATTTCATTAAAGTCTCATGCTAAGCTCATATCAACCCATCATTCACAACTCATGACTTACACCACTCATGCATACTCATTTATCTCATACTTTCAGCACAATACTTAAAACCAAGCAAGCATTAACCATACAAAGTCAAGAAAACAATCACACATCGCATTGTCTCGCCCAGCACCTCGCTCAGGCTGAAGGGTCTCCCTTAGGCGAGATGCTCTCGCTCAAGCGAGCCCCCTTCGCCTAGGCGAGGGCTCGAAAAAGGGGAACAGTAGCTCATGCGGGATCTCGCTTGGGCGAGATGCTCACTCGCTCAGGAGCAACGTGGTTCGTTTGAGCGACCGCTCGCGTGAAGCATCTTGGGCGAGCCTCTGTTGATCTCGCCTAGGAGAGCCATGCTCGCTTGGGCGAGAAAACCAGTGCTCACCATTGTTCTCTCGTGCACCAACACCAAACAGATTCACCAAGGTTCAATATAATCATACACAGGTTCGCATCAACATACCACACATATTTAAAATGGTAAAACAGTGGTACAAACATCATAACTCAAAATAAAGGGCGAACCCTAGCTTCCCGTACCTGGAAGGGGTTCGTACGAGACTTCGACACTGAACCACAGAGCACAACAGCTCTAGAACCAGACTCGCAAACTGGAAACAGCGGACAGAAACGAGTTATTACGGGGCTTCCAACTGTGACCACGAAAACTATACTAGAAATGGCGGTAGGGATTAAAAGATACTTACGTGAGCAGAACCAAGGTCAAGCCAAACGTGAATCTGAGGGAACTTTGGAACCCTAGCAAGGACGACAACAGCAGCTCAAGCAGGTGTGGTTTCTATTTTTACGAAAGTGAGCATAGGTTAGGTTTTTGAGACAAATTATGTTTGTTTTCCCTTTTTGGTCCAGCCCTAAGACCCAATTATAAGGGGCAGCCCTTTACTTTAGGGCAAAAAAGAATAAAACAATTTTAATGGGCTTTACAGTTTGTTATTATTTATTTTATTTCAAAAATTATGATAGGAGATATAATGATGTATTGGTTATTTATTTTTAAAGATATATTTCATTTAAAAAAATTAAGAAATAAAAGATTTGGTGATTAATTATTAGAAAGATATTTAAACAATTTTTTTTAAAAGATATACAAAGTGGTTATATATAATGGTTGTTACTTAAATATATTTATTAAAATAATATAAGATTTGTGTAATTTTTGTTATATAGAAGAAATTTAAAAAAATTATAAGAAAAAAAAAATAAATATAAGAAAATATATGTATGATAATTTGTAGTTATTAGAAATATCATATTAAATCTTTTAAAGTGTATATGGGATTTCATTTTAAGAGTAAGGGTGAAGCCTATAAGTATATAAGTATATATATTAAACAATTCAATTTTGTCTTTATATTCAAATAGGTTCTAATTTTCATCAATTTTGTTCAATTTGGTTCTAATTTTGTATTCAATTTGGTCTCACATGTCAAAGTCAATGTTTTATATTCAATTTGGTCTTTACATTTGTTATTTTTATTCAATTTAGTCTCAATTTTATTTAAAATTGACCAATTTTATCGTTGTTGAAGATGAGGGCAAATTTAACATATTATATTAAAACATTGAATAAAAAATGTGAATTTTAATATAAAAATTAAACTTGGTTTCATTTTGGAGAGGGACAAAATTGGTTTATGTTAACAAAAATTGGACTAAATTGAACAAAATTAACGAATATATGGACTAAATTGAATATAAAACATTAACTGATGACATACTACTAAGTTGACACATGGCACAATGTTGGGTTGACACGTGGACATTTAAAAAAAATTCAAATTTTTTTTTAAAAACTTTAAAAAATTACGAAGTGACACATGACAATCATTGTTCATGGCCGTTAATGATTTAAACGGTATCAGTAAAAAAAGAACAAATTGAATAAAATTGATGAAAATTGATACTTATTTGAGCACAAAAACAAAATTAAAACTTATTTGACAAAACTTGACAAAAACTTAGACTTAAAAAGCATTTTAACCTAAAAAAATTGATATAGTTGGATTAAAAATATTATGTTTATTTATTTTTTAAATTTGTGAAACAAAATGTGTTAAAATTTGAGATAAACACAAATTTTAATTTTATGTTAAAGTTTAATAAATATATGTAACTCTAAATTTTTGTTAATTATGTTGGTTATATAACTTACGAAGACGGAAAACTGGGATGGTAAAAGAATCCTTACCGTTGGCACTCTACAACCGTTGTTGCAATGGAAAAATAAAAGAAAGAACGCTCCAGAAGAAGGAGAATATAGAGAACACGTGTAAAAAAGAAAATAATAACTTTTTTGAAAAGTTCAATTGAGATTGCATTTCATATATTTTGAAAATCTGATCTAAAAAGTTAATTCTAAAAAATTAATTTTGAAATATATTATATACATTATGGAAAATTTGTCTTGAAAACTTGTTTTAAAATTTTTGTTCTGAAATGCATTTCATTCGTTCCATAAATCACATCTCGGAAATCTTATTTCAGATATTCCATCGAAAAGTCATATTTACAAAATTTAAGAAAACTTGTTCTAAAAAAAATTTCGAAACAATTACTTCAAAAATCGTAAAATAATCATTTTAAACATGGATCAGATTTGAGGCAAATCATCATGTGGAAACAAAGGAGGAGAGGGGCTGGGGGGCTGCCACACGAATTTACTTAAATGGATAAATTTGAAATTTGTTAAGATTATGATTAAGTAACGTAAGAATGATTTCAAATTATTAAAAAAAATAATAAATATTTTCTTTCTTCTAAAATCATGTTATAAAGGATCATTTTGGCTTTTTAAAAGAACTGAAATTGAATTATGGAGTATGAGTTCATTTGTTTCCGTGCAGGGCTTCCTCTTTCTTTTATTTTTTACGGTTTTTCTTCATTTTCTGATAAAGTTTGTTAATTTATGTTTGAGCTTTGTTTATTTTCTTTCAACGTTGTTAGGTTATGATTTTTTTTAATATGATAAACACATTTTCATATTTGGAGATGTTTTTTTTAATAATTATATTAATAAAAAAAGTAATTATATTAATACAATTTTATTTTATACTTAAACTAGAAAAAATAAAATTCAAGAACATTTTTTATTGAGTAAAATAATTTCAATAAAATAAGTTAACAATTATTATAAAATAAAATCTTATTAAATTTAGTTGTTACTATGTTTTTTATTATAACAACATTTAGTATTTAAAAATTTGAATACAAAAGAAAAAATCTTCTTTATATATTGTTATAAATAACATGTCCTTTTACAAATTTTAAATTAATTTATCATCTAGATATTAATGTAGTTAGTAATTAGTGTTCCTCACTCAACTTATTAATTTCATATTTAATGAGTTTCTTTAATTGTTTTTAGATAATATTAGAAACAAATTTGAGTAATACAATTAATGATGGAATATGAAGATAGCAACAAACACTATGGTATATAAGGCTTTTAACAACAGTCAAAAACGGTTTTCGAACCGTCATTAATGGAAACATATAAGAATTGGTAAATCGATCAGTTTTACTTGTAATTAAAGGAAATAAATTGACGATGGTTTTGACTTGAATCATAGTCATAATTTAACATTAATCATTGCAATAAAGAACTAGAGAAACATATTTCAATAAACTAAAGTCCCTTTACCTAAGATAACATATTTCAAGAATCAAACATCTATAACTCACATTCAGACAACTTAATATATAATTGTTTCTATCTCATACCCACGATCATCACCAAGTGTTCCTCATGAGAGTGAGAGTAGATCAATATACCATTTATATCCACCACAAATTGATTTAAGAATTATAATTTATATAATCCATGAATTTAACTGGAGTATTTCTCACACTGAACAACATAACATATATTCATAATGACCATATATGAATATAAAAGTTGTCTATTGTACATCTTCAAATTTTAATCTAATTTGATAATACTTGAATTTCAAATCAATTTTAGAGAGCAACAACAAAATATACAATTGAAATAACTAATCATCAATCATAAGTAAAATGATACTTCCTTTTAATAGTAAGCTTGTTCAACTGTCTATAATCAATATACAAATTAAATGGCTCATCTTCTTCTTTACCAATAGAACTAAAGCTTGAGACACTTGGTTAAATAAATTGTTTTTCTAGTAAAAATCTACAACTCGTTTCTTCAACTCTAGTAATTTAGTTGATGTCATTCTACTAGGAACCATTGATATTGGTCATTCATTTATGCGAGAAACTAACGCCTAGCTTAAGAAGCATGCTCATTCCCAAAGTATATATGAGTAGTTAAAGTAGTTTTTTACACTGAGCCTTCATCGAATTCTTGCCTCTAATGACATCACAATGACAGCAATAGTAATAATGAAATGATATTTGCAACAACAATAGTGGCGAAAGTGATAATTATAATGATAGAAGTGGATATGAATGACATGTTAACAATTATAATAGTGAAAATGACAACAAAAATAACAACACTGATGGTGTGGAGACATTTACTACAGTAATGAAAAATACGTGATGATAATGATAATAACAAATATTTTGAAAATAATCTTGAAAGAGGATATTTTTTTGCCTATGAAATATCAACAGGAGATCCGATACTCTATATTCCAAATCAAACAATCACTAACAATGGGAAACAGTCTACATTCAACCTTGCTCAGGTTGTCCCGAGGAACACGAGATCTCTTCTCACAAGAGAATGATGAGAACTAATATATTGAATTTCAATGCAAAATCAGCAAAATCGCAAACATGTTAACAAAAGATGCTGACTCTTGAGCAATAATTCCCAAAGGGTTTTTTTATTTAAAGTGAAAACTAAAAATCCCTCTTTCATAGATTAAACCTAAAACCACTAAATAATATCTCTATAACTAATCCGTGGTAAGCTTACAGAAATATTTCTAATTGAAACAAATAAAACGCCCTACTACATTCGCATAAGAGCAAAATCCAATTAGTTGAAAAAAGATCAATCACAGTTCGCCTTCCCATCGAAATTAATTAAGACAAAACCCTAAAACTGCAGGCAATAAATTTTGGTTTTAGGATAACTCAAGCGACATATAATTAAAATTGTGATTCCACTAAAAACGAATAAAGATCTGATTAAATAAAAGGCAAGGATAATAATTCATACCTCGTGTGTTACTATTTGTCTTGCAAGCTGAACTGAGTCCCTGTAAAATAAACCCACAAATTTGCATCATTTTGCATGAATGATCGGAAACGTATTCCGCAAATTAAAATTAATAATGGTGAAGCAACAACAACGATTCAGATCATTGCACGCAAAATGATGAGAATTTAATGGGTTGCAGAAGAGAGAAAACGCTTGTTTGAGTGAAGAGGGCAAATGAACTTTGGGCGAAAGAAAATAGGATCCATCACTTAAAACAAAATTGTAACTCTGAGGAGGAGATAAACGCTGCGTTTTGCTCTTCTTGGGCTATCTCGAAATTGAATGGAAAAGTCTTGGGTTTATACTCTCACAAAATTGGAAATTTCAAATTAAGTTTGATGACCGAAGGATAAAATGGAGATATTAAAATCTAGAGGGTGCAGGCAGGAAAATTGGGGGTACAGGAAGAATCAGCCTTCATTTTAACAGGACTGATTATTGAATTAATCAGTTTGGATATTTGGATATTTGTAGGAGTTAATTGAATTCTAACTTTTTGAAAAATATCTTAAATTTTTTTTAAACAAAAATTATTAACGATATTAATTTTTATTTATGATTTTTATTATTAAATTTTAATATAAATATTAATACTTAATTTAGTAAGTTATTTTAGATATTATTAACAGTGTTAATAAATTTTTTTTAAAAGAGATTTAATTGAAAATTGAGACTCCGTTAATACCTTTTTAAAAAATAGGTATTAAACTAATACATTAGAACAAGAGGGAATACCACCTAATTAAACTTTGAATTAAATAGCAGAATTTGGTATTTCATAAGTCTGGATTTTTTATAATGTTCTTTTTTTTGTTACGCTTTCAAAATAAGTTAATGCTGATATATTATTTTTTAAATATATTTTAAAATATCAAAAGTAATATATTTAAAGACAGTAAAAAAATACTAAAATTCGATTTAGACATCTTCCTTGATTTGCAAGAAACATTAAAATCAAATACTAATACGAAAATGATAACATAGTTTTGCAATTTTTTTATGTATAACGTGAAGATATAAATAACATATGAAACAAATTTATTATGAACTTCTTCTTTTGCTATTTTTTTAAACAAAACTAAATATCTATAGATCTACGAATTGCTACTAAAGGAAATTAAGCAGAATGTACACTCTAAGGAAATGCTTGACCCAACCAATGTAGTTTTGTCTGAAGCGTAAGAAGTCATAGAAATGGTAGAACTAATACATGGCACTCCATCATCAATATTCAGAACCACACGAAACAACACCATTTTCTTATATTCCTTCTCGATGGAAAAGAATTTAGTAAATCTATTAATCATTTGATTCATGAATTTTCCTAGCTACCTAACTTTTGTTGTTATTTGTTCATCCAGCCTTATCCGATACCAACCCAATAGATGTATCTGTTTTGGAAATTACATTTATTTTCGAATTTTCTTGCATATATGTGATTTTAGATAAGCTTTAACTCTTCTTTAAATCAGATTATATTTGTCTTTGTTATAAAAGTTATGCATGGAATGACATAAATTTTTATATTTAACTTTATATTTTGTATCTATAAATAGAAGTTTATACATATAAAAAAATTTGTTTTCCATTTTTTCATTTTTTATTTATTTTTATATTTTTATATTATTATTAGTTTTATTTTATAACAGAATAGTTTTCGCATATTATAAAATTAGTAATTTTGGTTAGATATATAATCTTGCACACTTTTTTTTAGTTTAATTGAACATTAAAATCTAGCATATTAATGTGTGTAGAACTAAATATTAACCGAAAAAAAAAAAAGTGAACCTATGTATCGTAGTGATTTTAATTCTTCAAATTAAAATACTTATTCAATTTTTCACAATTTTTTGTTTTTTTTAATTGAACTACAATTGATTATTTTAGAGGAAGATATTGTGTCTCCTAATACGAGTGATTATGATTCAAAGTTGTCTTAAGATATATGAATGGATTTAGTGATTTAGTCTTTCTTACAACTTCTAAACTATCTCATCATTTTGTCTTAACAAAACAAAAATTCAATAAAACACAACATCTCAATCAAAACACATGTAAATATCTTTTGACTAAAAAACCAGAGAAACCCACATTTATCTTAACTTAAACATATATCTAAACTTAAAATTTGAAATCATGTCATGTTTCATTTGAAAAACTTTTTATAATAATTATCTTCTAATTTTTTTTTTCAATTAAAGTTTCTTTTCTTCTCTTTCAATCCCTAAGTTGGAATAAAGAAGATAAATGTTAAATGTTGTTTTTGTTATTCCTAAGCCGCAACTATCTTCTTATTTTTCATTTGATTTTGTTCGTTTATTCTGTTTTTTTTTTCTTTTTTTTCCTTTTTTCCCTGTATGCTCTATTTCTTTCTCCTAGTACTATTTTTTACAAAACCTATTACAATGTATTTTGACTTTTTCTAATACACATTAGCTGGTTCGTGATATCTATCTCACAAAATTTCTCCATATAATGTTTTAGTGATAAAATATAATATTTTAAATATGTTAAAGACTCTAATCAGGGATCAGGAAAGCTAACTTGTGCAATAACTTCGAGGGATAGTTTTGGCCAAAACTAATTTAATACAATATATACCTAAAAATTTGTTTGCTAGCATGAAAGTATCTGTTGTCTGTAATAGACATTTCACACAATTCATATGTAAGTTCTATTATTTCGGCAAAGAATCGACTTTAAAAAACTAGTGACACAAGAACCACAAAAATGTTTTTTTTTTACACTAAAATATCATGTGATACCAATTCAGAGATATATTAAAAAAAAAAAACTTAAATAATGATTTGTTATTAGAATTCGGTCGACTTTTTTAATTTAGTCTTAATATTCGTTAATTTTATTTAATTTGATTATTTTCGTTAATACCATTAAAATGTTTAACAGATTTTAAACGTTAAGTCATTTTTGTTATTTTTTTATTTTTTAAATTTTTTTTTATATAAAAATGAATATTTGTGTCAAGTTCATATAATTTTATGTGTCATTTTGTATTTTTGTATTTTATTTTCTTTTAATTTTTTTATTTTTAGAAAAATGTTTAAATTTGTCGAGTTAATATCACATCATTTATTTGTATCAATTTTTATATTTAATTTGATTATAATATTTATTATTTTTGTTAATTTGATGATTTATTTTATAGTCGGATTGTAATTTAAATGATTTTAATGAAATGGAGGGAGGAATAAGAAATAAGGGAAAAAATTTGCAAAAATTAGCATAAGAAATAAGAAAAGAAAATTCAAGTAAGAGGATTAATGGAGAAGTTGAATAACAGAAAATACGAAAAAATAATAATAATAACAGTAACGAAATATACAATAGAAAAGACTCAGAAGAGGTAATGTTGGAATTCACTATTCATGTCTTTGAGTGCGCCCAATGGAAAAAACTAATAATCAATAATAATCACACCCACAAGCCTTCTTCACTTTGTCACTCATGCTAATAATCAATAATAATTTTGTTTATAGACCGTTTTTGAATTTTATTGACTTGGTTAGATTATCATTTTTTTTTAAACTAGACGTTTTTATTGTTTAAGTATACTTTATTTTTTCAAAAGACTGAATTATCATTATGTTCTTTTTTCTAATTTTACATGTTTGTGACTGGAATTCTGTTTTACTAATTCATATCACTAATTTTTAACTATACATTAAATTTCTTTTCAAATATTTTCATCTATAATCATATTATTATTTAATTTAATTTTTTTAACTTGTTACAAAAAAAAAATATTACATAAATTATTTTAACCAAATAAATATACATGTATCAAAATTAATTTTACCAAAAACAATCATAATTACAATATTTTATTATGACAATTTTTCTATTACCATGAATACAATATATTTAAATTATTTTATTTATTATAATCACTCTTAAAAAAATTTATTCTCAATTAATTTATAAATATTGAATTAAATGTATTTTTAAAATTTATATTCACTTAGTTTATAAAAGATTATAAATATTTAATCAAGTACTTTATTATAAATTATAAATACAAATACAAATCTATAAAACTAAAAGAAAAATGTTATTAAAAATTTGTTACTCAAAAATATAGAATTTCAACGGTAAGCAGCTTGCAAAATTGGAAATAATATGATGAGAAGTTAGTCTTTGACAAAAATAAATTGTTCTTAAAATGGTCTAATCTGGAAAAAAAAAATGTCTAATAATGTACTCACGTCAATAAAGTTCGAGAGTGGTGGAAAAAAAGTCTCTATAATCAAAATCATCATGTACATTTATGTCTTCATTTATTCTTTAAGTTTAATTTTTTAATTGAGTTTTTGTGTTTAAAAAATTATTGTAATAGGAATTTGTTATAATTTGATTTATTGGTAACGAGGTTACACAAATATGTTAAAAATATTGTTTAGTTACATAAATATGTTTTGAATATTTTAAAGTGTGTTAGTTCAACTGTACTTAAATTATGCTTATAGAGTTATAAAAATAAACCGTATGGTCAACTTTTTGTTGCTCATTATCTTCTGTTTGACTTAGTCATATTAGTTTTTCAACAATCACCATTTCTTTAATTTTTATTTATTTTTTTTTTTTTGTTTTTATTACCTTCCTTGTACAATGGTTGGTATAACTTTTGTGGTATTACATTCTACGTATAATGATTGATTTGACTTTTTATAATTTTTGATTATTTGATATTTTTAATTTTATCGTTTATTTGTCTTAAAACTTTAATCAATTTAATTTTACATAAGTTTAACTTATTAAATATATTAGAATATTCAAATATATTTATGTAATTAAAAAATTATTTTTAACATATGATTTTACATATTTATGCAATAAAATTAATTATAACAAATTTCTATTAAAAAAAATTTAAACACAGAAAAAACAATTAAAAAATCAAAATTAAAGGTTAAATGAAGAGATAAATAAACATTCATCACATAGCTACACGCCCTTTAGTACTCTTTCGTCTCAACACATTACAAATTCATTCTTCCTGAAAAAAAAAATTCATTTAGTAAAATAGTATTCTGTTATTCTTAACTTCATCTCAACAAAAAAGTATTAGTGTTTCATCAACATGGTAAAACAAACAACAACCAAATTGGGACAACTTTTATTTATACTTTCACTAAAACTTCAAATAAAAGAAGATAAGATCGACGAACTAAGTAAATAAAGTAAGTTAACTTACAGAAGTAAACATTCAGAAATTTATTATTTATTTGCAATTGGTCCTATTTGTGCAGCTTAATGCCCTGATTTCTAGGTAAAATCATTAAGATCAGCATTACGACTAATTATCCTTTCTCTGGCATTTAAAAAATCTCAAAATGTTTCTTTTTATTGTCCTAACTCAGATTCTATAACATATATATTTTTTTTTTTATTCTATATATATATATATATATATATATATATATATATATATAAACCATAACTGATTACCATCTTTTTTAGAAAGTAAAATGTTTTTTATTGACCAGACTCAAATGAATTTTCAGGGGTGACTCCTGATCAAGGATGAATGGTAATGCAGCCTGACCTGATATATTTAGGTCTGGTATGTATAAGGTCCGCATATTATGGGTTGACTTGTCCTGTCCCGCATAATTTATGTGGGTTACAATCATTGATCTGTGGACTGACTTGTTTTTTTTTTTAAATTTTTATGATAAAATTTTCAATGTTTAAAAATTGGTAAATTTGAAGTTCAAAAAATTAAGTAAAAACTTTGGGAAGTTAGATGATAAATTGATAATTCAACATTTTCATATTCATACTATGACGTATACACAATGTATTCTTTAAATCTTAGCACATTAAAAGAATACATAATACTTATTTTTTTCAGTTATACAAGAATTTGAAATGTTAATACAAAAGTCAATAAAAAAAAGTAACTAATATATATAAGTCCATAAAACTTATATATGTGTATATTAATTACTTTTTCTTTATGCGAACTTACGGATCGATCCACATACATCACGAGCTTACGTGGACCGGACTACTGTACGCCTGCAAATTCCCTGTCATAATTCACTTCACCTTTTTTTTCGGGTCCACGAGCCACTCCGAGAGGCCATACCCTGCCACCCTACTGCTAATTGAGTGCCAAATTATGCAGATCCATCGTTTGGTAACAACTCAGGTTCTCCGATCAACACATCGTTTGGTCAACTACCACCATAATCTTATTCAATATATATATATATATATATATATATATATATATATATATATAAATAAATAAATAAATAAGGAACCAAATGACAATAAAATACTCAATTAGCTTACAACAATAAAAACTGACAATGACGTTATAACAAAAATAAATAAGTTACAAAAGTAAAATAATAAAATTTTATTTATTTTTACTAAAATAATTATTTATCAAAATTTATCAAATAAAACTTTCTCATGATTTCTCGTTATAAAACCATAAAAAAACCTACCCAGGTTCCAAAATTGAACTCATATCCACAATGGACATGCATTCGACGTTCTTCCTTGTCGTGATCAACCGTGAGAGAGAAGCAAGCGGTACTTGTTGGAATTGCTGGCTCTTTCTTCTTCGGAGTGCTTCATCGGCTTCATATCAATAACCTGCAACACAGGCTCACCGGAACAATCGCCATTGCATATTTTCTTTATGGTCTCTGGTGTTAGCGACCCAGCAACCATTTTTCTTTCGTTTCTTTTTTTAAATGGGTCAAAAAGAAAAGATAGTAGGAAATTCATTCAGTTTCGAGAGCGGGAATCGCGTGGATTGCGAATTTATGGGAATTAATCTCGGATGTTAAAAAAAAGTGTTTTCATTTGTTTAGTTATAAATTTAACTTATTATAATTTAGATAATTGTTATATCTTATTTAAAATTTACAACTATCATTTTATATTTATAAAAAAATAAGTTTCAAAAAGGAATTTCCTGAAAATAAAAAATATAAAAATATTATTTATTTGAATATTTAAATGAAATGATTTAATGTAAACATTCTAAACAACTTTTAATATTTGTAAAAGGTTTAAAATAAGATTTCTTTTATTAAAACTAACATCACGCCTGTGTGTACGCATTTTTTAAATATATGTGATATTATTATATTAGTAGGTGATGATAATGTAATATTACTAAGTTAATATATAAAATAAAATTATATTTTTTAAAAATAAAGTGAAATATATTAGAAAAGATGAGAGAATAACTGCTGATAAATAAAAAAAAAAAGAGCAGAGATATAAAAATATTTATGAAAGTAACATTCAATTTTGAAAAATTTAATAAATAATTATATTTTAAAGGATAAAATTGATATTTTGAAATGTGGACACAAAAGAGGGAAACCTCTTTATATATTGTTATAGATAATAAAATAAAAATAATATTAATTTAAATATTTAAGTAGAGTAATTTGATGTATCTATAACAATATATAAAGAATATTTTCTCTTTTGTCAATTTTTTCAGTTTTATCTTTAATTATTATTTTGAAAATTAATTATTTTACAAATAGTTTATCTTTAAGCATTATTCTAAAAACTTCTTTTATTTTAACCATTATTTTAAAAAACTTTATTTTACATATTTTATTTTTCAAATTTTACTTATTATTTTAAAAATTAATTATTTTATAAATAATTTACCTTTAACCGTTATTTTAAAAATCTCTTTTGTTTTTAATAGTTATTTTATTTAATAACTATTTTAAAGAATTATTATATATTCCAAAAATAATATTATTGATTTTAACTTAACTCAAATTTTTATGAAAATTTAAAAATGTGAACACACAGGCACAATAACGCGTGTGTTTTCGCTAGTAAATTATAAACAAATTATTTTAAAGTATATATATATATATATATATATATATATATATATATATATATATATATATATATATAT
>Ga0099822_1007211_pt1 | contig 14386 bp, 3 predicted proteins | sample CowpeawhiteBW_FD_76839 | JGI IMG/M metagenome (GOLD analysis project Ga0099822, IMG submission 76839) | Root nodule microbial communities of legume samples collected from California USA - Cow pea white BW | ecosystem: Host-associated > Plants > Roots > Nodule | place: USA: California | collected...
CTTTCTTCTTGTTGTTTAGTCCAATGAACCACTCTTTCTTATTGTTGTTTAGTCCAATGAACCCCTCTTTTATTTCTTTTAAGATCATTTTTTGAAAGTGTTCAAACTAGATAGATTTTGCAATTGATAAAAGAAATAGTATCTAATTATAAGAAGTATCATTCTTTTAAGGAATCTTCCAATTGATTAACCAATCCAAATTATATCAAATTCTATAATTATATATTCCAATTATTTTATTATATTATCTATCAAATAGGAATATTAGAAAGATAATTAGTTTATTCATAACAGGATATGAGATCATATGAAAAATATAACCGATTTTTTCCTTTGTTTGGGCTCCTGGCCATTCGCCGGAAGTTTTGTGTTTAATACCGATATTTTAGCAACAAATCCAATAAATCTTAGTGTAGTGTTAGGTCTAATGGTTGTTTTTTTTTTTTGGGAAAGGGAGTGTGTGAGAGTTGTTTATTTCAAAGAATAAATTGGATTTAACCAAACTGCACTTTTTAGTTTAGTTAGAATTAAGAAAATATGCAAAATCTTGCGAATTACTTCTGAATTTATTTTCCTTTTTGAATAATTTAAGAAAAATCTTAAAGAACCATAGCCTTTCGCGCTTTATTGGTAATCCACTTTGATTCTCTATTACCAAAAATTTTGGACTATTACGAGGTTTAAAAAGAGTTTGAAGTCTACACGTAATGTAGTACTCTTTCTACCGCTATATTAATACAGAAAGGAAACAATTTCCAAAAAAAAATTGAGTTTTTTCGACATAAAACACTCCAGTCGATAAAAAAATGGCTTGAATCCTATTTATGCCGAGAAATAAAAAATGGGTGAATTTAAACCTCCCCTTTGTACGATGCATAATCGATGTATGACCTATATATAAATTCAAAAGAAGTCTTTGGATTCGAATAAAAAAACAACTTTGTTTGGCCAAAAGAGTCCTCCGAATATTCTGGTCTTATATTGGTAATTGTTTTCATTTTGAATAGACAAGAGAGCATAAGCGCATTACAAAAAAAATGGTAAATTTTCGATAAGTAATTGAGTGTGAGAGCCAAATGAATCGAAAGATTCATGTTTGGTTCAGGAAGAGATCATAGACATTTTGAAATGGATGGAAAGAGAGTTTACTTTCATTATGTGATTTATTAGATAATCGAAAACAGAAAATTTGGAGAACTACTCAAAACTCAAAAGAATTACAAGAAAAAAACCATTGAACAGCTCGAAAAAACCGAAGCCCCCTTAAGGAAATTTGAAATAGAAGAAGATTTGTTTCGGGTGAATAGCTATTTTAAGATCAATCAAGAAAATTTGAATTTAATTAATTCAATTTATACGACTTTGGAACAATTAGAAAATTACAAAAACGAAGCTATTGATTTTGAACAACCAAGAGTTATTAATCAAGTTCGATAGCGGGTTTTACAACAAGCCTTAGAAGGAGCTCTAGGAACTCTAAAAAGTTGCTTGAACAATGAGTTACATTTACCTATTATTAGTGCTAATATTGGCATGTTTGGGATGATGAAATAAAAAAAATAACTAATTAGGCTTTCTATTATAAAATATAATATAAGCATCATTTTGTTCTTATAAAAAATAAATTTAAGATATTTTCATGGTAACCACTCGTGTAGAAGGAATTACTAAAAGAGGAGCAAGAAAGAGGAGCAATGGAATACACTATTGTAGAATCTGAAATAGTGGATTCTCTAGCTACATTATAATACCTCTTGCCTTGTACAGGAGCAGCTATATCTAAATATTTTATGACGATCACTCCAAACGAACACAAGCTTATCAGGAAATGTCTCTTCCATTACGAAGACCACCAGGTTGCAAAGCTTATCCAAGGGATGTTTTTTATTTACATTCGTGTCTTTTGGAAACTCAATCAGGAGACGCTTTAGCTTATATTCCTACGTATGTAATTTCCATTACAGATGGCCAAATATTCTTATCGGCCGATCTATTCAATGTTGGAATAAAATTTGCTATTAATGTCGATAATTAAGTTTTCGGAGTTGGACCAACAACTCAAATCAAAGCCATGAAACAAGTAGCTGGTAAATTAAAATTGGAATTAGCATAATTTGCAAAATTAGAAGCTTTTGCATAATTTGCTTATGATCTAGATAAAGATACTCAAAATCAATTAGCAAGAGGTCAACGATTGTGCGAGTTGCTTAAACAATCCCAATCAACCCCTCTTACTATGGAAGAATAGATAGTAACTATTTATACCAGACCGAATGATTATCTTGATTCATTAGAAATTGGACACGTAAGGAAATTTCTTGTTGAGTCACATGCTTACTCAAAGACAAATAAAGGAAATTTCTACCAAGACATTCAATAGGGAAGCAGAAGACCTTTTAAAGGACGCTATTAAAGAACATATGGAACTCTTTTTATTCCAGGAACAAGTAGAAAAAATGATGAATCATTAAATAATTTTGTAATTCAATTTCCCAATTTTTATAATTAGTATCTTTGAATATCTTTTTATTTCATTTTAATATATATAATGAATTCGAATCAAAATGTAATAAATAAATAAATAATATAAAGAGGATTTGAACCTATACCTAAGGTTTAGAAGACCTTTGTGCTATCCATTAGATAATGGACGCTTCTATTTTATAACTTTAACCTTTTTAACTAAACCTTATTAAAAAGATTAAAAAATCAAACAAATATAAAGAATTCTAAAAATTCTAAAAATAAAATAAATAAAATATTTAGAATAAAAGAAAAAATAAAAATCAATTGAATATAATTGAATATATATAACTAAAACTAAATTAAGAAATGAAAATGAATAATTGACAAATTCTTTAAGAATTCTATATTCTTTCTCGAAGAAAAAAGATAAATTTAAATAGAATAAAATAGAAACAGGTAGCGGGAATCAAACCCGCATCGTTAACTTAGAAGGCCTTATAGTCGACGTTGATTCATTATTTCAATTTAACGACTCTAATTCAATACTGAACGTGAGACTTTTGTTTCATTCGGCTTCTTTACGGAATAAACAAATGGACAATAAAAAAATTTGACCTATAACATCTATGTTAGCCTTTTTGTATGAATAGGTTTCAAATATCCTTCTTTTTAGATGATTCCTCTAGAAGAGCAATATTTTAACAATCTATATTTTTTTCTAGTTACTTCATTCTATATTTCTATTTCAGAAAATCTTTAGGAAAAGAAAAAAATTTTCGTTGAGCTAAAAAAAATGTTTATATCTCTAGTAAACTAAAATAATCGTTTAATAGCTATTTTGCTTCAATTTTTACTATGCAAAAAGATGGAAGATCGTTGAGTCATTGAACTTTAATTGAAATGAAGATGAATCTTAGTGAAAGCTTCATTCGTGAACAATTAATGACTATGCATGCTAAGGTGATCTAAAGTATTTTGGAATGAAATTGATTGAGTTGAAACCATGAACGCAACACTAACTTAGATGAAAATATGCATGACACCCTATGGCAACAAAATAATAAGATGTGGTAACCGTGAAATCAGACCTGCAAAGCATGCAAAACATGCCATTTAAATTTAAAAATGCAGAGATGTATAAGGAATCATTTGCAAGCATGCTTGTCACAATGCACTAAACCACAACAAAGCACTATTAACATCAAATGATCATGTTGTAAATTCTAGCATACATAGATAATGTGTGTGATACAAAATTTCTGGATAGAAATGAGATTCAAATCATAACAACAAGATACTTCATCAGATTAACTTCAAATACAAAATGATGTAATGAGCAGATGATATGTACAAGAACACCTTGGCCATATATTTTATATTAAAATACTTACAACAACCCAAATAAACTTATAATTAGGTGTAATGCACTAGACTAAAACAAAGTTCTCATCATGCTAGAAAGCAAAATTTCATACAGATAATTGAAACAAATCATGCAATGTAAATGTAGGGTGCAACGTGAACTAAAATGCTAAGTGCAAAGTGAATAAAATGAAAGGAAACATGGATGCTCCTGACTTAGACAAGAAAAATGCATGAACTAACTAACAACATTTAACTTGTAGGCTTGAAATGGTGATTTAAGCCAAGAAGGGGGGTTGAATTGGCTATTTAAAACATTTTCGAAAGCATAAAACTCCTTTCAATTGTATCAAATAGACTAGAAAGTTAGAATGTAAAAGTTGTATAATAGTACACTTTCAATTGGTCAAAAAATAAAAAAAGCAGACTAATTTGTTCTTGAGCTATGAAACAGTCAACTAAAATTTCAAATCATTCAGCTAAAATTGTGGGAATTTATGCATAATGCAGAATTCGTAGATTTAACTCAAACAACAAACTTTTTCATACAAGACTTGTTCCAATCAATATTTCTAACAAGTATACAACCTCACATTAGACAAGAACGCATTAAATCACAAGAAAGAGTGGATTACTTTATTATATTGAGTTTTTAAAGTGATTCAAAGTGAGTAAGATGAGGGAAAGAGAATTGCACATTTGTTTTTATACTGGTTCACTCAATCACATAGCTACATCTAGTTTACCAAGACAACTTGAGCCTAGTTTTCAGTATATTCATAAGTTTTACAAATCATACACCAAGACTACACTTTTGAACAAAGAAACTCACAAGATTTTTGACTCACACAAAAATCTAGACAACTACCCTGAAAGAATCACACTTACAAACCTGAAATCACATCAAGCAAACAACTAAAGGAATAAGAACATTCAAACCAAATGGTGGCTCTCCCTAGCCAACCATACATGTGTTCTTCAAGCTACTCACAAGCCAAAATGCCTCCAAGATCAACCAAGATGATAAAGGATTGATTCATACTAAGGATGATGGTCTATGGCACATGCTTAGAAGAAAGGGAGTTCCTTTATCCCTTCCTTTGCTTTTATTTTCTTTAGTTTAAAAATCCATTAAGTTGGCTTGGTTAACTATTTTTAAGTTGACTCCTTGACCTTGATTTTGGGTTGACTTGTTAACTCAAAGGATTAGCTTAACCTAAAGCTAATATCCTAATTCAAAATTAAATTATTTTGTAGGTTCATTAAGATATGGGACAAAGAAGGACAAGTGGCACATTTAGATGGCTTTTGGAGAGCACAAGTGGAGGAAAGAAAAGGAGAAAAGCTTTCCAGAAACAACTAGAAAGGATGACCACATGCCTTCGTAACCAAGAAGTCTAGAAACATCTAGCAGGAGCATCCACCTTGCCTTGGCCAAGAAGGCTTCTAGAATGTGTCCATGTGCTCCTTTGTTGACCTACTTTCTAGACTCTAGGTTGTGTTATTACATTGTATTCCTTTTTAGCTTATTTGTTTTTGCTAAGAGGCCCCTAGATACTTCTATTTAAGAGACCTAAAAAACTTGTACAAGGGTTGAATATTTTGGAGAAATTAAACACGTTTGTGTATCAACCATTATGAGAGTCTTCCTCCCTAGGGAATGAATGCTTTTAAGCCTTATCTTGAATCTTGATTCAAGTGGCGACACACATCCACTCATCTTCAAGGTTGCCATGGCTTCTTCTAGCCTAGCCTTGTAGTGTCGTGCTTCTCACATTTTTATCATTCCTTTCCTTTCCATTTTATGCTTTCTTCTTCTTTTGTGTGTGTGACTTGGTTTTACTTTTTTAATGTGTTGTCCACTCTTATTTGTTTTTGAATCAATCCATTCTTCTCTTCTCGAGAACCTTGGAAAGGAACCTTCACATCTAGATAGCTTGCTATCTTAATGTCCAGTAGGGATTTCCTTGGTTTTCTTAATCAATCATCACCATATTCATTAATCTTCTAAAAGGAACAAGAAAATCCTATATCACAAGATCTTCAAACTTAACGTTGCGGTTGTGTATTGCAGAGAGAGACATGGTTTTCCAGTGATGAATGATAAATTTTTGCACTCTCAAACCCAAAATTATGCCTCTGCTCTCGAAAAGTGAAATCAGTGATGAATGATAAGTAGATTGAATTTTCTGTACAGTCAACTGATTTCACTTGACTTAAGTGAAATCAGTCAATTGAAAAATAGTTCAACTAACTGAATACATTCATACCAGAAATTATATATTGCAAGTCTTTTAACTTGTTAAAACCTATTTTAACAGATTAAAAGAAACACACTAAGACTAACAAGACATATAACATATGTCATATAGCCTACCAACATGATATAACATCTAATCATTACATTTAACACATTATTTCCAAATTTAATACATTAAAAACATATTCTTCATGTGGATCTTCATCAATCTTCATGAAACCCATGTGATCTTCATGTACATGGTTTTATCGATTCTTTGCTTTAAGCTTGCTCGTGCCAACAAAACTAACAAAATAGCATAAAACTGGCACCATATGACAACAATATTATTAACCAGATTTTCATCAAATTGAATTGGGACATATCAATATACTAGGGATGCAAGGCTTCAATTATACTCAACATACTTAACTTAAATTTGAAATGTAATGTGCGAGTGGAAACAAAGTTGGGTTTTCAAAGTGAGTAATTAAAACACTAAGTAACAACAAGTGAAACTCCATGCGATAGCATAAGGAAGCATGACTAAGTTCAAAATCTTCATTCAAAAATTTTAATACTATGTGCACCCACTATATGCAAGAAGTTGTCATGGCTAAACTCTACAAAATGCATGGAAATGAAAACTCCTACCATAACCACTAACAAAAAGTTTGATTATGAACTACTTTTTCGTAGAAAATGTAAATCTAAGATATGAAAAGTGTGAGTATTGAAATGGGTAATTTACCAAGAAGGGGGGGTTGAATTGGCTTATTAAAAACTTTGATTAATTTTGAAATCTTAAAACACCTTTAACTTGAATTAAATCAACCACAAAATGAGGATGCAATGCTACAAGAACACAATTTTTATACTAGTTCACTCAAATCTGAGCTATATCCAGTTTTTTAAGGCAACTGGAGCCTGACTTGCTCTATTTGAAAAGATTTACACAATCCACAAGATTACGCTTTTAAAATAAGCTAAAAATAACACCAAGACTCTTGAATCTCACAAGAATCTATACAAGCACAACAAGATCACACTTGCAGACCTAGAAAACCACTAGGAACCACCTAGAAACTTGAGAAAGATCAAACCTAAATGAAGGCTCTCCCTAGCCAACCAAACCTCTTTCTCCAAGTTCCTAAAACAAGCAAAATTGCTCCACGAAAGATCCAAGATCAATCACTAAAGGTTTCACTTCTATATGATCTAGAGAGAGTTTTCCATAAAATTCACAATAATTTTGCACTCAAAATGGTAATTCTTACTCCTCTCTCAAGAAAAAATAGAATATACAGTCAATTTGTTAACAAATTTAACATGTTGGCTTTTCATTCAATTTGTTGATTTCACTTAACTTAAGTGAAATCAGTCGATGAAAAAATAAATCAACTTATTGAATATGTAACAAATAAAACTACTGAAGCAAACCATTTAACTTGTTAAAATCCAATTCAATAGGTTAAAAAAAAAATAAACATACCTTATACATTTATGCAATGCGAAATGGTCTACATTATGAGCACCCATCTTCATGTTTTTTTCATCATTTAAAATCAAGATTTAGGATACACATACCAAGCTTGATAAACACGTGAATCATCAAGTTTTCACATTTTCATCAATTTAATCAGGGATACAACATGTTCTAATGCAATGGCTTCATATATCTTCAACAAATCTTCACGCACCAAATCATCAAAACCATTTACGCTAACCATCTCCCCCTGATTGGATGAAGCCAAACTCTATTGAATCAACCTGTATTGAATTGATGAGAAGCATCATCTTCCATTTCTTATTTATCCTTATAAATATAAAAAATATTTCCAAAAGCAGTACACACAAGATAACAAGCACACACAGATGCACTACTTCCCCTATCAATGGTATGGGTATCCTCTATAATATAGTTTAGCAATTCTTAATCCAATTCCTTTAATAATTCAATTTCTTAATTCAATTGTTCCAATTTTTCAATTTTTCTCCCCCTTAAAATTTATCAAATAGAAGTAAAGCAATTAAGAACACAAACAAAGGAAAATGTTTCATTAATCATAGCACATGATACATGGGATAAGAAACTAAAAACAGAAACAGAAAAGAAAAACTAATACAATCAACAAACTGAAATTTTAAATTTACTGACTAAAAATCTGACAAAACTCATAACAAAGCAACATAACAACACAAATGCAATGCACGATCCTAAAGGATGACACACTCAGTCATCCTAAGGATTGTTTCTGGTCTAGAATAATGTCAGCAGATCATGAATTCCATGGATTTCGCCGCCCAAGTCATTGAACCTCTTATTTCAAAAGGTGTCATGTGCATCTTGAGACACATTGAGTTCATTTAGTTGGTGAAGTACCATCCTCTCAAACTGTGAGTACATAGGGCCTCTGTCTTCTGAAGGGTTGCAAGAGACAATGTCCTTTGATCTAGTAGTGGGTTCTTCTTCTTCCTCATGATTTTCCCCACTTGGGCCATCTTCATGGTCATTGGCACAACTAATGCCTCCTGTAGTCCAGACATTCCAACCTTGGTAAAGCCCAGCTTGTTTAGATTGAGATATGAGGTCTAATTAAATATCCTAGTTGACTCTTTAAGTTCAACTTCAACATCTACACCAAAGAAGTATTATTTACATTAAAACACTACTAAAGAAAGCTTTTTAAATGAATTTTCTTAAAAACTTAAATTTCTACACAAAAAAACAAAAATGTAGTCTAACATAAGAAAAATAAAAACTAATTAAAACTAAAATGGCACTTTTATGAAAGAAAAAGAGGCAAAACTAGAATGCTAACATGTAGGGATACAGAAAATGCATACAACAGATTTATACTTGTTCAGCTCCACCTAAGGTTAAGCCTGGTATCTTAAGCAACTTGCTTAAGAAATTCTACTAATCAACACTTTTGATCAGTAACGATTATCACCCTCTCCAAGTACACGAGTTTAAACCTCACCGGGTACACGAGTACAAACCTCTCCAGGCTATTCTAAGTACCAACCTCTCCAAGTACAACTCTCAATCTCCCTCTATAATTAATAAAAAAAACTCAATTACAATGAATAAAAGAAATGGCACTCTTTCAAAACAAGAGTGTACAACATAACCCCTAAGCTACAACTTCACTCAATGAAGTATATTATAATATTCAAGCTCTCAACCCAATTTCTCTAAACCCTAATGCTATGACAACTTCTCAACACTTTATTCTTTCTCTTTTCTCTACTTTTTTTTTTCTCGGGTGGCTTAACTCAGCATCGACTATACAAATGTAGTTTCAACTAGCCCTTGAAACTTTGAATTGTAGCTATTCATCGCAATCATCTTAATATGGAATGACTTGATCAATCATCTTCAATGTTATTCTTCAAGACTTCAATTATGAAACAACTGATGCTTTTCAGGATATCTTTTTTTCCTTTTTTGAATGAGCTCGGCCTTGATTTAAATTTTTCTCCCTTCAATGTTCAGAATTGTCATGTTAAGGAAACTTTGTGCAACTTGATTTTGCATTTGAATCATTAGACCAATAATACTATTAAATCAATCAAACAATTCATTCATCAATCACATATATTATTTTCTTATTGCTTATATTGTTTTGTTATTTATTTTAAAAAACTTTAGTCTTCTACAATGAAATTATTATAAGATAATTTTCTTGAACGTTGCAATTCATAACATTTAATCTTTGCTTCAAAAATTTAGATTAGTATATCAATTCGTATATTTAATCATAGATAAAAACATGAATCAAATCATCAAAGCGTACTAAAGATGTTTCACTTGTTAAGGTCGTATGACACATTGATCATCTGATGGTTTAAGTTGACTTGGGTTGTCTAACACTTTAGGTCGCCTAATACTAGTCAGCTAACAACTTAGTCATTTAGCACCTTGGTCATCTAACACAGTGACTTAGGTTATGTAGAGACTTGTTTCATCTAATGTTTTAAGTTGATAATTAGTACTTGTTAGGCTTGTATAACATTACGACTTGTCTAATGCTAAGACTTGGCATTTGCGATTACCAAACTTCTTGCTTTCATTTAAACATACAATGTATGATTATCTATTGTTTAAGCACATGTAAGAAAAAATATACATCATATATTTTGATCTTCAAACAATATTAATCAATTCCTTAACCTTACTCTCTCTGTTGTATGTTCTCTCTTAGTCGTCTAACATAACTTCATTTCTAACCAAAAACTTAGTTGTTTGGTAGAGTGTTTTGGTATCATCAAAACTTTATTGGTTATTGTGACTCGTTTACTATAACACAAAATTGAGTCCACAAACTAAAATGAGGGAGTAATGCTATGCAAACTAAAAGAGATGAGCAAGGGGGAGGATTCCCTTCTATATATGCTACTAGTAACCCTCCTAGGCAAAGTCTTCCCATGTTAGTGTAGTTGGCTCTAGAGATGATGGATTGATTAGATATTAGACTATTTTCGTGTTTAATAATTGAAATACTTAATAATAAGCAAATCAAACATAAAAGAAAGTTTATACAAAATCATCCAAACTCATGGGCTATGTGCAGTTCTCCCTTAAGCACTATATTTAAGGGTTACACTAATAAAATAAAATTGATTACAAAACGAGTACACAAACTTCTTCGGGTTACGAGTATATTTTCTAGGTATAACAAGTGCACCCTCCCTAAGAAAGAGTATCAACCTCTCAAGGTGAGTACAATCTCTCTAGACAACCTTCTTAATCTCCTCTTGGATAAAAAAGAGTCACTCACTTTTTCACTATCTAAAATATTTTGATTGATGTTGTAAGGTTAGTAATTCCACTAAGTAATTTTGACAATGATTGCTCTAATTCTTTTGGTCGTAGGTTGTTAAGTTGTACTATATCTTTCTTTATATTGTTGTGACTATAAAAACCCATTTAGATGAAAGTGTTTTGATAATAACAAAGCACCAGGCAACATAAGATGGACAAAGGATACAATCAGATGATATGAGATACAATGTTTAAGTGATATAAGGAAGGATCAAAATCAATATTTGTTACAAAGTGTTTTAACATTTCTAATGTAGTATATGTAGTTAAATACATCATATGATCCACTAGACAAATGAGATAACTAATTGTTCTATATTATGTTTAGTGTAATGTGTGTTTATAGAGCATAAGTGATCTCGTGATCATAAATCGGACGATGTATATTGATTAGACGAGTATTGATAAGATAAGTACTTACTAGATGACTTAGTACTAAATCGGATGATGTATATTGATTAGACGAGTATTGATAAGATAAGTACTTACTAGATGACTTAGTACTAACTAGATGACTTAGTACTAGAAGTTATAGCCTAATTGATCAAACGAGTACACTTACAAGATGATTACATTCCTCAGACATTCTCACATGCCTTGATAATAAGTCTTTGTCTTATTATTTCTCTTTGATATTAAATTAGCTTTAATATTATTTGAAAGCAATATTTCATTATTTAAAATGGTTAATGTCATTAACAAAATTCAAAATTTTATCAAGTCACAACTCTTAAAAATCAATTTTTAATAATTATAATATAGAGAAAAAATATTTTCAAATCAAATGGTTATTTGATATATATGGAAATACTTTTATGTGACTAACAATTGACATGATCTCGATTGATATTTGCACATACTATATTACTAACGAGATATTTTAGAATATGTTTCACAAGTTTTCTTTTGTAGAAAATCTAAACATTAGAGAGAGGAACAAAATCAAAGGATTCTAAGTCAAGATCTCTCTACATTAAGAGAGGAAGGAAAAAATCTAAGAGTCTCAGCAAAAAAAGAAAAAAATTGAAATTCCTTAAGGCCTATCATTTCAACAATTATAAAAAGGATGACAAATTGATCATGAAGAAGAGAACAATGACAACAAGTGCTACATTCATGTGATAAAGAATTATCAAAAGTAATTTAGAAATAATACTGAGCACATCAAGTCAAATTTAGAGAAAAAATTCTTGATAGAAGTACAACTAGGTTGTGTGTTTAAACCATTGTAAGATTCTTCGCCTCAAGAAGTTTTAACCTACAGTGTGAATTTGCATTCCCTTCTTTGAGAGTGTTTTTTATAACACACAAGAAAAATAAATAAATTTCAAGAATGGTGGGCATGAATGGCATTATTTAAATTAATAAATAATAAATTATACCTAAGTAAAGTGTAGCATAATTCATTAAAGCTCTCTGTTAAGGTTGGGAGGTCATGTGTTGGATTCTTATTGTTATTATGTGCATTTGGTGTGTTTTATATTTTATATATTCATTTATTTTGCTGTGTCAATCGTGTGGTAAATATTTTTAATGTTTGTTGTGTATGTAAATAACAAAATGAATGTGGTAATTTGTTTGTTTGGAGTGCTTGTTTAGAACTTGGCAGTGGTGAGTTTGAACCTTTTAGAGCAAAACTATATTAATTTTTTGGTGTTTTATGTTATTTTTGGGAAGAGAAAGTGTTGAGAGCATATTCGTTGTATCTAGTCATAGGAAAAGATAATAAAAGCACATTATGGGTCATTGATGAAGATTTATGTGGCTGAATTAAGAAATAGTAATTTATTTATTAGTTTTTTTTATTTAATGGTATTTTAGTTTTAGAATGAGAAAAGATGTTAAGTCAAGAAGAAAAGAAAAAAAATAATAATTTGTTATGTTGGATTAAGAAAGTGCAAAGGTCATCAACGTGAGTTTCGTTATGTGAGAGTGGTCTGTAAATTTTATAAGTGGACCTAGAAAGAAAACCATGAGTCATCTTTCTGCTAGGAAAATTAACGAGAAATAGAAAGAAATAGTGAACTTTAGTGTAAGGGTTGTGGTGCAATCTTTGGAGCAGAGAAAATATTTTGTTGAGAAGAGGAGAACCTGTCAGAGGAATCTATTAATAATACAATTCAAGGTAGCACAAAAGGCAACTTTTTAAATGACCCACAAAAAGCAAAACACACAAAATTAACTCAAAATAGCATTTTGTAACACTCTCTTTGATTGACAAGTGGCACAGTCTCGCGATTACACGTGTTACTCATCTTCTAAACCCTAATTCCTTCACACTCCACTATTCTCTCACTCTCTGCCGTCAACACTCTTCTCTCATTGTCTCTCTCTATCCTAACCCTAACAACTCTTCTCTCACTCTCTGCCATCAACACTCTTCTCTCACTCTCTTTCTCTACCGTAACCCTAACAACTCTTCTCTCACTCTCTGTCGTCAACACTCTTCTCTCACTATCTCTCTCTGTCGTCACGCTACTTTCCTACTTTCTTTTACGCTACTTTTTCCGATCATTTTGTGGTTTTGCCTTCACCTTTTCCTCTTCATGTTTTTTTCTCTCATCTCCTATCATTTTTTCGTTTTATATTTATGGTTTTTTTAGGTTTTATCCGATGAGTTTTTGTTTTTGCCTTCACCGTTTACTCTTTATGTTTTTCCTATCATCTCTGATCATGTTTTCATTTTTTTTTATAGTTTTTTTAGGTTTTATCCAATGAGTTTTTGTTTTTGCCTTCACCGTTTACTCTTTATGTTTTGTCTATCATATCTGATCATGTTTTTGTTTTGTTTTTATGGTTTTTTTAGGTTTTTCCCGATTAGTTTTTGGTTTTGCCCTTACCGTTTACTCTTTATGTTTTTCCTATCATCTCCGATCATGTTTTCGTTTTGTTTTTATGGTTTTTTTAGGTTTTTCCCGATTAGTTTTTGGTTTTGCCTTCACCGTTTACTATTTATGTTTTTTCTATCATTTACTCTTCTCTCCGATCATGTATTCGTTTTGTTTTAATGGTTTTTTTATGTTTCTTCCGATCATTTTTTGTTTTTTCCTTCAACGTTTACTCTTCTGTTTTTTCTATCATCTTTGATCCTCTCTGATAATTTTTTTTCATTTTTTTATTCTTTTTTAGGTTTTTTCGTATCAGTTCTTGGTTTTTCATCATTTTCGACTACTAGGCTGATTTCACATTTTTATGGTTTCTCCGATCATCTCCGATCATTTTTTGCTAATTTTTTATAGGGTTTATTTGTATCTTTTTCTGTTTTTGTTGTTTTATTTTTCGATGCTAATTTTTTTGTTTTTACAGGCTGATTTCATATTTTTTAGGTTTTCTGCGACCAGGTTTTGGTTTTGCCTTCACTGTCTATTCATTTTTACAGGATTATTTAACATTTTTATTGATTACCTATTTTGTAGGTTTTGAAGATTGATATACAGGATGTCTCCAAATGACAGTCATGAGTTTAGTCTGAAGTTGGAAGTCATTGGAAC
>Ga0099822_1007212_pt1 | contig 14386 bp, 11 predicted proteins | sample CowpeawhiteBW_FD_76839 | JGI IMG/M metagenome (GOLD analysis project Ga0099822, IMG submission 76839) | Root nodule microbial communities of legume samples collected from California USA - Cow pea white BW | ecosystem: Host-associated > Plants > Roots > Nodule | place: USA: California | collected...
ACCCGCCCTCTCCCCCCCCCACTATTTTATTTTTCCCCCCCCCCCCTCCTCCTATCCCCCCCAGGTTCTCCTCCTTTTTTTTTTTTTTTTTTTGCCTAATTATGTTTTCTCTAATTGGGATTTTTTTTGCTATTGTGTGGTTGTTTTTTCGTTTAAATGGCTGTGTTAATTATGATAGATAGTGTTTTTCTTTGCCTAGATCTTTCCACTTTTTCGTTTTTCGCACTTTTTTTTAAGGTGAGCTTCCCTGGAAATCTCGGATTTTAAATTTGGGGTTAGATTCATACTAGGAAGGTATTTTGTTCAAGGAGACAATTGTTGGAGTTTACCATTGATTGCAACGCGTGTATACAAATTTCAGGAATTTCGCTAGGATCTGTTGCTGAGCGGTTGCGGTTTTCAAATCTTTAATTATTTTAGTCTGCTTAGCTGGGATTGGTTGTTCTGTTCTGGGCGTTGTCTGTTTAATTATTATGCTAAAAAAATATAGTTTTGGGCACCTTATATATTATGTTTGGATATCTTCCGGACTCGTTTGTAGCCCTATAAATCACGTTTGAAAACTGAAAAGGTTGAAGCAACAAATAGTTGCATTGGGTTGAATATGTGGTGGGATAAGATTATTTTAACTCGCCTTCCACAAAAGCGCACTAGTAGAGAATCAAACCGAAGTTTTGCGTTATGAGTTTTAACATCAATTCTGTTATCCCGGATATTCTTTATTGTTTAATATCTGCGTTGTTCAATTTTATTATGTTTGGGTTGTGTAAGTATACCTTATTTCTTTGTCTTTGCAGGGCTATATTATTATTGAAATTTTGTGAAGTGCTTGCTTGAAGTGCGTTAAGTTGTCGTATAATGGCTTCTTCCTTGGATATGTCACTTGATGATAGAATAAAGAACAGAAGTAACAGAGGAGGTAGAGGTAGAGGAGGACGTGGCAGGGTCCAGTCTGGTCGTGGGCCTAGCGGTGCTCTTAATGGAGGAAGAATGGCCGGTGCTGTTAATAGTAGAAGAATTACTGGTGCCGGTAATGGTGGAAGAACATCTGGTGCTGTTCGTAGAGGTCCTCTTATGGTTAACACTCGACCATCATCATATGCTATTGCCAAGGCAAGCTCAAAAATCGTGGATGCTTATACATGTGCTTGAGAATCTGATATGCTAAAAAAATACCCAATTATGAGACGTTCAGCATTATAGAAACTCAAAAGCAAGTGGAATTCCGCTTCTTTAGTAGTTGTTCCATGGAGAAGCTCATGCTCGATCATATTTGCATCATCAATGCCTTTGTCATAGTTCCATAATGTCACAATTAGTATGAACTTAAGAGTTTTGCTTTTGTTTTGGGGGGCTTGGCTACAGATCTCTGATGTGTGCAGGAGTTCTTTCGTGATTCCTGGCATATTATGTGAAGGGGCTTCATTAGGTGAATTTCAAAATGGAGCTCTTACAACTAGCACAAAAATCATATAACTATAAGTGGGGTTAAATTCTCTAAACCATTCTAATCCATTCCATTTACATGAGATGACTTTAAGTGTTTGGCTGGTTTTGTGTGGACTGGTATTTTATTGGATCCTCTTGCTAAGTTCGGTTCTACAGTGCAAGAATTCAGTATACTTCCCTAAATCATGGTATTTTGCAAAGGAGCTTTTTCGCTTAGAACCAGAACTGGAGCTCCCACTAGTAGCATAACACCGGTTTATATGCAGTGGGTTGAATTCTTACTCCCATTTACCATCTTTCACCTAGAACATTGATGTTTGAGTACGAGTTCTCTTGAATATATATTACCATGGTCAGATCAACTTCGTTAATAGCGTGTTTTGTTTTTTTATGGAGATTTTCCTGCTCTGACTAATCTTGAAGAATAGTGATTTTTTCTGGTCATAATCTGATGTGTTCTTTTGCCACTTTGGGAACTGTTCTGTTCTTTGGCCAGTCTATTCGCAGAACTAGGCCTTTTCCATGGCAGCATGATTTGTTTGAAGATAGCTTAAGAGCTGCAGGGATTCAAGGAGTAGAAGTTGGCACTAAGTTATATGTTTCCAACTTGGACCATGGAGTGACCAATGAAGACATAAGGGTACATACTATGCTGTATCATCATATGATTCTTTCTTAGTCGCTGTTTCTACCCAATCTGTGTGGAAGTTCTCTTGAAACTTGATTTGCAACTCAGGAACTTTTCTCTGAGCTTGGAGAGTTGAAGCGTTATGCTGTTCATTATGACAAAAATGGACACCCAAGTGTAAGTATTGGGTTTTGTCTTGTAAATTCAGTTGCCATTATATTTTAGCTTAAAAGTTGGTGATTTGTTTTTCTTGAGAGGGAGTTGCTTGCAATAACCAAAAGTATCATTACATTTATTCCTCATTTTACCTTAAGTTCTAGAAAATAGTATTTTTCTTAGAAGTATTTTGTCTAACTGCTATCTTTAACTGTGTAACAGGGTTCGGCCGAAGTTGTGTATACTAGAAGAAGTGATGCATTTGCTGCTCTTAAACGATATAATAATGTGCTTTTGGATGGAAAGCCCATGAAGATTGAGATTGTTGGTTCCAATGCAGAATTGCCCGTAAGTGCTCGGGTGAATGTTACTGGGGTGAATGGACGTAGGAAGAGGACTGTTGTAATGACGTAAGTTGCCTTGGTAGCAGTTTGAACTGTATTTTAGTTTTCTTTTCTTTTAATGTGGGGATCCTTCAGTTAACTTTTATCATTTTTTATATTATTATAAAGATATAAAAAAAATTGGCCTAAGCACAACCTCGATCAAGTATTGAAGCATTACTGTATCATGGATGTCTGTCAATGTCCGTGACATTGCGTTTGTCTTATAACTAGTGCATTTTTATTTCGAATTCTGAAATGGGGTGTCAATTCTTCTGCATGATCAAAACATGCAACAACTGACTTTTTTGTGCTTCAGTGCTATGGCTAGATCGGTTGCAGATTTGGTAGACAACCAGGACGCATCCCACTCCCCCTATTTTTGTAGGCAGCATGCCTTATTTCTTCTACTATCTCATCATGTCCAATGAAACTGAGCCCCTCATTGACAGGCATCTATAACTACTCATTATAGTTTCATCTAGCCTTCAGGGTGAATGGCTTGTGTCCGTTTAAATGAAGTTCCATGTGGCATTCCAATAACAGTTCCACTCCTCCCAAGACAGACACAAACATGTTAATACTGCTGCTCTTCTTCTGTGCTCTATTTTGTGTGGGTATTTTCGGCCGTGAAACAGAGCATAAATTCTTTGTATTTATAATATATAATACTGAGATCCTATCGTGCTTGCTTGTGATCTGCAGTGCTGCGCATTGTTTCAGCTGTTGATTACGAAGTACCTCCAACTTGTGGTTCTTGTGTGCTGGGTTGATCAAACTACCCAAACCCCTTTCCGTTCATTTCCATCGTTTCATCCTCTTTCTCTCCTCTAGTCTCATTCGTTTTTCTCAATTTTTCTTATTCTTTGCAACCAAATTGACCTGACTGATATCTGCCAGTTTGATTCTTATCTCAAGAACTTCAATTTTTCCTTTGTTATCTGGTTCTTTGTAAAAAATTCGAGTTACTCCCATTTCCAGTAGCTATCTTGAGTTAGTTTTTTGGGCTATGAGCTCTTGTTCTGTTCTCCGTCTTTTTCATGGTTTTGGCACATTTCATATATCCATACATTGGTTGGAATGGTTTGACCAGAACATTCACACACGTTCACGAGGATGTGCTTGGTTTACTATTTTCATGTCAGCCACCAAATTAGAATCTTAGAGCCTCTGCTGCTGCTGCCACCTCCGTTCTTCGTAAACCAGTGACCTAAAATATTGTTCTACCTGTGGATCAACAACCAAGACAAACCAATGGTTTCAAAATCAGAGCATTGATACCAGTTAATTGAAATGGTTCAATCTCTGAAAAAAATGTTTAATCTTAATTCAATCCGAAATCTTAATTGCTGTGCCAATCTGGTAGCTGCTGTGCTAGAGTTGGGGCATAGAAGATAGAAAATGAATGATTTCCTTTCATTTTTTATGTTGCTCCAGAACAGAACTCCCTACTCCCGAATTTTCTAACCTTTTCTCAAATGATAGGATGGTTTTTCTCTCAACCTTCCCTCTACGGTCATTTGGCTTACTTCTATTATCTCATTCAACCATATAACGTAACTGGCTAACTCCATTGCCAATAATACACTGGACTAACTAGTAATGGATATTTACCAGTTTTAAGTTTCTGCTAAAATCCCTCGAGTCTTTCTGGAAACAGTATATGCTGCTTCAATGTTTGCTGATGTTTGTGCTTCTGACTGTGTTGCAGGCCTAGAGGTGGACCAGCTGGAGGTCGTGCTATTCCTAATCGTGGTGCTGGGTAAGCCTTTTAATTGTTTTCTTTGGTGTAATCTCTTAACGAATATTGTTTTACTGAAATTTGTGTATTGGACTTTTTGTCAAAATTCTTTATATATTCCCTAGTGCAAGATAGCGTAGTAGTATGAATATTTTGGTCTTTTATGTTTTGTCTTATGTTTAAGGATTTTTGCTGCGTTCTTTATGTTCAGCTATGGTTTGGATAGAGCCCTTCCTATCTTCGATTTACAAATTCATTTAATGCTTCATACATCTTTTTCCTCGTTTTCGTTATACTGTGTTTTTTAGGAGATTTCATAAATCATGTTTTTAATCCTTTGATCAGGAATAAGATTTATTTAAATATTAAGCTGTTGATAAGCAATAGTGGAATGAAAATACAATTTTTGCGGGAGGAAAGGAAATTTTGTAGCGGTTCATTCCGAGACATGATTTGAAATTTTGTTGCTATTGTCCGTATGAAAAATCACAAACCATAATTGTTTTTAATGGTACGAAAAATGTAAAGTAACAGGTACAAAATAAATTATTTTAGTAGTTAAATGATCTAGAATCCACCTGGTATATGCATGGTTTGGTTGAATTGGGCAAATTTTTCTACAGTTTCTGCCCCGTTGAGAACATTTTCATTTGGCATTGGCAGATATAGGTGATAGTTTCCATTAATAGCATTCCTCTGTTCAGGCTATTATCAGAAGTTAGGAGATGCTGTTGCATTAATTTGGTGTCCAAACTTACAGTTTAGGCGATGTTGTTTGATGTTAAGGTTTGTAGGTTTAGTTTGAACATGGGAACGATGCAATGGTGTAATCCTTGTGATGTTGAGTAGTAAGCACTAGTATTGGTTATGTTTTGCTTCCTGTATGCTATTTTGACCTGTAAGATATGGCTACAGTAATTTCATCTATTGTTATTGTACAGGCATAAACATGTTTTTGTATTGTTATTCTGTAGTCCTGGAGTATAAGAAATATATTTTCCTTTCGTTATTTTATACACGACTTATTGTTCATAATTTAATTTCTTTTCATAGTTGGGGACGTCGTGGTGGCACAAGGAGTGGCAATGGTAGGGGTCGAGGTGCTGGAGGTCGTGGTCGTGGCAATGGTCGCGGGGGAGGGCGAGGCCGTGGTAGAAAAGACGGTGTTGAGAAGTCAGCAGAAGAACTTGACAAAGAACTGGAGACCTATCACGCTGAGGCCATGAACATCTCTTGATGTCGGAATCCTCAGCTTATTTTGTATTAAGATTTGGTTCCCTGTACAAAAGTTCGTTTCGTTTGGTGTTACTTTAAATCTCTTGCTGCTCGGTGCTTTTAAACATGCCATCTGATTTCACACCTCATTTAAGTCTTGTTAGAGAGGCCGCGAATGATCAACCTAGGGATTTTGAAGTTCAGTTATAGATTTTAGTTTGATTTGCGTATATTTTTATATATTATTGCAGCTGCAAATTTCAAATGTTTTCACAGTTTGAATGTTTATTTCTTTCTAGTTGCCGATAATAGTGATAATGCACTTGCGACAATACAGTCCGTATCGTAGAAGTTAGCAGTTACGCGCATGTATTTGACCTGAAGAAATCCTAGATCATAATGAATGTCTGGACAACTTACAATTTAATAAAACATGAACCAGACCATGGTCTTTTATTTGGAGAATCACTATAAAATCAATTGTTTCTAAGTGTTTCATCAGTGTCGGAAATGGATGTAGAAGTACAACACAAAAACACTGATTTAAATTAGTTTTCTAAATGCTGAATAATTATTTAATTGATCCTTGGAAAGAATAGGAGATATTCTCTTCTATGCTTGGAAAAAAAGTCGTGTAGTCACAGCATTGACAGTGTATTATTGCTTACAAAAGTATACAATCGGGACCAACCAACCAACTCACTTGAAATAGCAGTCCTCAACTTACGAAGCTGTAATCCATCTTTTTGCATGATGAATTAACAAAATGAAGAATGCCTAAAAATTACAAAAAATGCAGAAGATATATGAATGGATCAAAAGAGAGAAATACGTTATGATAAGACATTGGTATCCCTTTCCTGATTTAGTTCTCCTGTCTTACTCTTCTTTAGGAGTTTTTCAACAACCTCATCCCACTTCGACCTTCCACCACTCGATTTTGACACGTTATTGTTTCCACTTTCCGATGCTTCTTCACCTTCATTCTTCTCCGCCTCTTCTTCCTCAGCACTGTCCACTGCATGAGGCACGTTTAAGCTAACAGCCCTTTCCAAAGCATCTCTATGTTCTTTCTCTATAGTCTTTAACCTCTCCATCTTTTGCACCGTTGGAGGCTCTGTCATAACAGTTTCAGAGCTCTTCCCCTTCATCAACTAAAACAGAATACCAAGGACAGTCACAATTTCGTTACATGAAAATTTCAACACAACTTTCATACATTGATTACATTATTACTGATAACATAAGCTTGTAAACTTCAAAGAACACAGACAACAGAACCAAGTTTTCATATTACAAAACATCTTTCGAGAAAAACAACCAGAGAATCAATTGGTAGATATTTCCTTACTTGCAAGGCTTTCTCGGCCTCCCTTTCAATCCAAATAATTCCATGATCTGATGTTGCATTACAGGACAAGACAATATGCTCAAATCTTCCATCAACAGGAATAGCAGTCCTCACTTCAGGAGGAAATCTCCCACATCTGTGTTCCCCAACCAATAATGAATGTCATTATCAGGAACATCATATTACTATGTAGCAGTAATTCAGGACAAGATTTGACGAATAAGATTTCTCAGTCACACTTCATGAACTATTCCTTTTCAAAGGTCTTGCTTATTCTACATGACCACCTTTCTAGCAATTAAAACAATTACAATAATACAATCTATGGCAATGACTTTTTAGATTGTTTAAGTCAAATTCCCTTGTCTATGGTTCACAAGAATAACACAACTAGAGAAGACATTATTTTACTTTTGCACCAGACCAAGCAAATTAAACAAGATAATAACGAATATTCCCACAATATTGATGCTGGTATAGGAGCTTACTATGAAGGGAACAATTTGCGAGTGAATACCTGCAAAATTTTCTCTCAACAATATGGTACATTCGTCCAGGCGCATAAAGTCTCCTTGGATCTCTAAGCTTTCTACCCTCTGGTATGAAAGTGTCTCTCAGGCAAACCAACAACAATAAGCAGGGCAAACTGTTTAAATCATCAAGGCCTGGTTTAAGAGATCATCATGATATTTCACCATGCTCCATAATAAAACAAATATAAACAAAAAACCAAAGTTGAAATCCAATGCACCATATTCATATCACAGAAGGGGCATGTACCAACCAGAATATAGATTTGAATATATCTTCCAATGGAGTGGGCGTTCTTGGCAAGAAATCATCCTGCACCAAAAAAAGAAAAAAAAAACTTCAACTTTACAGTTTGAAACAGATTCACCATCATACAATTGAATAAATGGAGATTATCAAAAGATTCTATATAAGATTAGTAACACCAAGCAGGTTGATGAGGAAAAAGAAAAAGCTATATGATTTTGAACATTGACAAAACTGATTTTGAACAGAATTGATTTTAAAGTTATATATATGATTTATGTTTAAATGTTTTTATTATAAAGATCAGTTTATTATGCGTTCAGAATCAATTGCTCTAAGTAGAACTGGACATGTAAAAATTTATATAGTCAGGTTATCTCAAACTGATTCTGGAGACAAGGAATCAATCACAAAAACGATTTAAAATATATAAATATATGCTTCCATGGATACCAAACTTTGACGCAATGAAAGACCAAAAGCACACTAAGAATTTTCTTAATTAAGAAATTAAATTAGAGGCAATAAATAACTAATTACATCCAGAAACTACTACTCTCTTTTAAACAGTATCTAAAGTAATACAACATTTGAAGTAACCCTTGAATATATATATATCCATAAGCTGATGTATTTCAGTATAATTCAGGAACTTTGAAGAATTTTTTTAATATTTAAAGTAATATTAAACATGATTTCTAACACTTATAAGTTATAGGAGTACCCAGGTAATTTACTTTACTATATGGATCGTTTAGAAAGTAACACATGAAGGATGAAACTGATAGTTTACTCAAGCATAAACAAACTACAGCGACACCATGGTCAGGCTGAAAAAAGTCTTACAGAATACGTTAAAATGAAAACATGAATAATTACAAAAATATTCTGAAAATATATGAAAAAAACAGTGAAATCAACATACAATATTTTAAGAAGTAAAAAATCAGAAAAAAAAAAACGGTCTTCTCCTCAGAACCCAAACGAGATTGAAAATACAAAAAAATAAGACAATAAGTACTGAAGTAACAATTTAGTCTTATTCTTTAGTTGAATTCTCATGATTCTAATGGTAAATAGATACAATTATCAATAACACCTTGTGGCACTACACAGATAACTATGTTTCTATACAGTGTCCTAAGATTACACACGCTGGGAGTAAAATTCCACCCAAAAGTTCAAAATTTTCCCCTAAAAACAACACCAGTCTAAACAAATACGAACCAATGCAGCACAGAAAAAAAAAATGATTGAGGAGGTATGAAAATTGTAACCTGCAAAACAACAGAATGAATGACATTGGCATACTTGACAGCCAAATTGAGGGACATACACCTGGCAGGAGCAATCGCATAACACCGAATCTTCTCTTTTGGAATCCCACCCAAACCGTCCCTATGGTTCACGACCAAAATCGTCAACAACGACACCACCCCAGAACCCAAAGAGTGTCCCGCGAACACCATATCATATTCGGAACCATTCTCCAGCCACAATCGCTTCAGCGTCTCCGACTCCCTATTCAGCAGCCACTGCGCCGACTTCAGCAGCCCACGGTGCACGTACCCGCCGTCGAACATCTGCTGCCCCAACCGGTTATCAAGTAGGACTTTGTAGTCACTCTCATTGACCAGGTTGAGGCCACGCACCGCCAGCACGATCTCCTTGTGATCGTGGTCGAGGTAGATAAGGTAGGGCGGCGCGTGACCCAGCGTGTCCTCGTAGTTCACGCGTTTCACGACCCAGTCCGGGTTCAGGCGGTGACCGGGGGCGGGCTTGTAGTACTGGGGATTTCGGAGATCGGGATCGTAGTTGGCGAGGATGAGGCGGCAGACACGCGGCACCGGGTCAAACTCGTCGGCGGTGGCGGCTGGCCACGTTGCGCTATCGTAGCTTCCAACGTAGGTACAGCGCTTCCAGAACCACCTAGCGCAGCCCAGCACGAAGACACACTCCACCACCCCGCACGTGGCCGACATGGATGGGACTAGAAGGGTTTCGATGTAATGGGTATGTCGGAGGAGTGAAAATTGGGGACTTTCGGGAGTAGGTGATGAAAGGTGAGAGTTTGCGTGTGATGATGATGTATCAGAGAGAAAAAGAAGAAGAAGAAGAAGGTTAATTGGGGTTTACTTCTTCCACTAATACATTGGATTATTCCATGTATGGAGAATGGAAGATTCGCGTGAGGCTCTACAGAATATAGCATATAGCTGCAGAGAGAGGAACAAGAGACTGAGATTATGACACTTTCACAGCTTCTCTTTTTCTCTTCCATTGTCACTTTCCTCTTTAAGGTTATTTTAAATTGTCCAATTTAAGCCTTAAATACCAACTTCCATAATTTGAAATTCAAATGTTAATATATTTTAATTTCTATTATTCTGGATATAAAGACTAAAAAGAAAAAAACTAAAACTACAACTACAAGGAATAAATTCTAACTGGAAAATAAAAATATAATGAATATGGAATTTCACAAATTAAATGATCGATATTTTCATATCAAATATTGAAAACTCTGATAATTCAAAACATTAAAATCTTTTTAAATAATATGTTTCTTTAATACATCTAGTCGTGAAGGTTCAGTTCAAGATCATGATTATTTGTAAACTATTCTACTTTATTAGTGCTTTTTTAAATAATTGATGAAGAATCATAATGTAATGCTTGGAGTAATAATTGATATTTTTTAGCTTTGTTTTCCAGCCATATCTGTTAGAATATATGTAGATGGATAAGCTTCGAGGTTGAAGATTAGCATTTGATTTTATTTTTCAGGCTAATTTTTCATTTTATTTAGAAGTTTTTCCTTTGTGGGATAAATGATTTGAAAGAGAAATGTTGTGTGAGAGGATGTGACTAACCCAAGTTTAGAGAGTGATATGAGGAAGTGCTGGTATTTGAGAGTTCTTAAATGATTAAACTTAATTGCATTATTAATGTGCAACTACTTTTCTTTCAGTGCATGCATAGTTTGGACTCAGCACTCAACATCCATGAAAAGTCTCCTCTGTTTACCAATATGTTTTGTTCTCCTTGTTTTTTTCTTTTGTTTTAATTTTTTATTTTTTTTAAGAAAATGTTAACCGGTGATAGGGGGGTGATATTTTAACTCAATTTTTTATCTACTTTTAATCCATTGCTCTTATCATCTTTAGATTATTTATTTCAATTTTTTTTAATGATGTGATGTGATGATTTAAGGGTGATGAGAGTGGTGAGTTAAAAGTGGATAAAAAAAATGAGTTAAAATATCATTATCTATTAAAATATTGGTTAAAAAATCATTAACATACATAAATATTATTATTTTTATATTAAAAACCGAAATAATTAAATATATTAATTAAAATAATATAAATATATATTACAAATTTTTTAAAGATAAAAATACTCTTTTAATCGATATAAAGTAAGAACTTTAAAAACTTTTAAGTTTCTATTCAAATTAATATTTTAATTGTTTCTTTTTTTATAATTTTAGATGTTTAACAATATTTTTTTTTCTTGATTTTTTTATTAATTTATACTTTCTTATGTTTAATTATATTTAATTTTTAGTTACACTAAAATAAATTTATTTTATTATTTTTTAATTTTTATTGATGAGTATAAAATAAAATATTAAACATACATATATATAACATTTGTGGATATTTTTGTCTTTTAAATAAAATAAAATTGCATTAATAATTATTAAGTTAAATTTTAGTTAATATCACACTTAACTATACACTTCACTTAACTATACATTTTTGTAAGATTTTATATATATTAACTATTCTTAACCATAGGCATGTTATCAAGAAATTTTTTATATATAAAATTTTTGTGTTTTTACAGATGAAAATTAAATTAAGTGTAAATTTGTTTAATTTTGATAAAAAGAAGACAAAATAAAAAACTACGTCAGGTTTAAGAAAAACTTACTCCATCTTTATTCCATATTTAGTACGAGACACCTCTCAAGAAAATTATTGGTATAAGACATTTCATAATTTCGTTACAGTTGTATATTTATTTATTTTTATTAATTGTTCACTTTTAACATATTTTATAATTTTTATATGATTATATATATATATATATATATATTAACATTATATGTATTTTATTAATAAATGGTAATTTGTTTTTAAATTTATTAATAATGATAATTAATTTAGTATATTAGTAGAATTTTAAAAAATAACTAAATTAATTATATTTATCAATTTGTGTTATTATGTTAAAACTAAGCATCGGGTAACTTTGGTTTAGAAGAGAAATTAAAAAAATAATAAATCTTTTATTTGAAAAAGAAAAACACTTCTTTATTACTATTTTTCTCTCAAATAAAAAATATAAGTTGTTTTTATATCAATAATAAAAAAATTATTAGTTTACTAAAATAGTTATTCCTGTCGATAAAAAAATATAATTAATTTCTAAATTTTGCTATTTTAAAAAAATTAAACATTAAATATTAATTACAAAAATTTTGTTACCAATTTTTTTTAAATTAATATCTAATTTATTTATTTATAATAATAATTATTTTAATCAAGAATTTTTTATTTTGTAAATTTATATTTAGATTGATTATTATAATAATTAACAAATTTTGTCACTAAAATTAGTTATTAATAAGATATATATTTTTTTACTAAAAATATGATCTCACCATGATATATAAAGATTATTCTTAATCAATACATGATAGATTGTTTGAAAGCATGAGATTCAGTTCTTGATTGAACAAGTTAGCGGCTTAGTTCTTATTACCTAGTGCTGTAATTCAAGTTGTCAATTCCATATACTAATATGAATTCCATTTACTTTTATGAACCTCTCTACTTGTTTTAATTACATGTATTATGAATATGAGATACATTAATAAAATTGTTTCAATTAATATTCAGACCAACAAGCATGATGTTTGTACATTTCATCTTATTACATGATGTTTTAATGCTTCTCTGGAAAATTTTCAAATGGAGAAAATTACAGGCAGAGAAAACTGTACGGTGTACATTAAATTAATTAAGGATACATCATATCTGGAAAACAAAATACTTTAACAAGCCATTGGTTTTGTTCCGATCTGAGAAAAGCAATCGCAGGAAAAGAAAATTCTCTGCTTTTGATTTGTACTTTTTCTTTTGCATTTCCTCCTGTCTAAGATCTAAGGATGTATATGTACACACAATTTTAAACGGTTTCAAAACTCTGATTACCTTTTTAAAAAATTATTATATTTATCATTCTATCTATGCCCAAAGAGAAGATATGTTTAACTATAATTTGATTGTATATTATTTATGGTTTCTTTATATGGGGTAGAACTGTGAAAGATAAAATAATTAAAATAAAAGAGAAAGAAAAGTTTTGAATCTAATAAAAAAAAAGGTGGAGAATAAAGGTAAAAGAGTGAACATCTCTTAATAATAATTAGTGTGATAAAGAAATTAAATTAATTGGATATTATAATAAATTATACAAATATTTTTAACAGGAATGAGTAAAAATTAAAATCAGAAAAATTATTATTAGTTAATTTAAAAAATTGAAATAATATATTTTGTTGTTAATAACCTTTTTTGCAACAAAAATAAATCATTGATCTTGGTCTTCGAAAGTTTAGAAATAAATCGCGGTGACAAAAGAAAACATATTTGCGGTGATTAACAAATATTAACTTTTGAAAGGACGTATTTAAAAGAAAAATAAATAGATAGTACATCATAATTAAACTTAAGTGGTGTGATGAAGGTATTGAATACAAGTAATCTTAATAGTTTGTTAGTTCTATCCAGAAGAGGATTCTGTAGATTGGATGAGTTTGAAAGTAATGGAGTAATAAATGGTAAGAGGTGAACAAAAACACTTCTGAGCCAATATTAAAAGAGTTGACTAGATGTCTTAAATGAGGATTACAATAACAATTGAAATTCATAATTTTATTTTGCTCTTTACTTTTAAAATGTTGCAAATGAAATTCATACTTTAAGGTTTTCCATGGAAAAGCTGTTTTAGTGTTTTTTTTTTCCCGTTTAGAACCATCCAACTTCAATTGTAAGTTTATAACGATAGTTTTAAGCAAAAAAATTGAGTTAAAATTGGATATTTTAAATTTGAACCAAAATAAAAGTTTATTTTTCCAAGCAGAAGATGCATCACCCCAAACAACACAAACCATTCTTCATACGTATAACATGAATAATCAAAAGAAGAAAAAAAAATTGTTTCGAATTAATTTAAGAATAAATTTATATTTATGTAAGATTAATGTAATATTATCATTTTATAATTTTATATAATATTATATTACATTGAATTTATATTGGAAATTATTATTTTTTATTTAATGTCCTTCGAAACTGAACTTTTCTTATAGTTAATTTTTTTAAACATCAAGCAATAGATAATATTAGGTAATATATTCCTTCCACGTGTTTTTAGAATAAATTTCAAAATTAATTCATTGAAAAAAATATCGTTTTTAAGTTGTGAAAAATTAATCATAATACATATAATAATATTAATAAATTTTGGATTTAAATTTGAAATCATAACAGACAATAAAAGAAAAAGAATGTGATAACAAAAATTAAATTTAACATTTAAAATGAAAAATATATACAAAAAGTTAATTTTTGTAATAAATACTTTAATATTTCTGATAAAAATATATAAAT